>TARA_R110002049_G_scaffold47902_1_pt1 | contig 200984 bp, 153 predicted proteins | sample TARA_R110002049 | Tara Oceans TARA_R110002049 (sample SAMEA4396941) | marine metagenome | biome: Polar Biome; feature: [SRF] surface water layer (ENVO:00010504); material: water (ENVO:00002006), including particulate matter (ENVO:01000060) such as... | depth 5 m | reverse complement strand
CGCATGCTCGAGACCAGCCGCATGCTCGAGACCAGCCGCATGCTCTACGCCAGCGACATGCTCTACACCAGCGTTCCGGGCGTTTCCCGCGGCGGCATGCCCGATCCGATCACGTCCGGTTCAAGCGGTGCGACGGGTTCGATTCGCGGTTCGTGTCGATACACATCCACCAAAATGCCTCGTTCCGGCCCAAATAGCAACGCCAGCAACAGCTGTCCCGCTGCGACGACCACAATCGATCCCGATGTCTTGACGCTGTCGACCCAGGGCAATCCGAATAGGGTTGTCAGCGGGCCCGGCAGCGTGATCGCTGCCAAATGTCCCAGAACGGATGCCGATACCGCAGCAGCCACTGCAATGGCGATCATTGGCCACAAACGCCGCGTGATAAAGAACGCCGTCGCCGGCGGGATGACAAGCATTCCGATCACCAGAATACTGCCGACGACTTCAAATGCCGTCACCAGTGTCGCCGTCGTGATCGTCATCAATCCATAGTGGATCGCCCGGGGCTTGAAACCCAACGCACCGGCAAGCTGTGGGTCAAATGTGGTGATCATCAACTCTTTGAACAGGACCGCGACCAGCACCAGATTGACCATCAGCATCACGCCACACGTGACGGCTTCGCCGGGAATCCCGCTCGCCAATCCGACCGTTTCCAGTTGCCCATACAGAACGCAGTCCATATCGACGTCGCTCTTGTCGGCAAACTGTCGCAGCAACAGCAGGCCGAACGCGAACAGCGTTGTGAACACGATGCCCAGCGCGGCATCGCCTCGAATCCAACCGCTGTGAGTGACCCATTCGGTCAAATATGCCGTCGACAAACCAGCGATCATCGCCCCACCAAACATCAAGAATTGCCGCGTGGCCCAGTTTCCGTCATGTTCGATCCAGCCCCAGCTTTCCATGAACCCCGCCAACACAAACGCAGCGACCACCCCGGGAAACGCAGCGTGCGTCAACGCGTCAGCGATCATGCATTGTTTCCGCAGGAACAAAAAGCATCCGGGAATTGCGCATGCCGCCGCTGCCAAACACGCGGTGACCAAGATCCACGTATCAATCGGCGTCCAGACGAGCAGGGTAGGCAAGGGCAACGAAACGCCTCTTGGTTGGCGAGCGGTTTGTAGGGGTGAGCGGTTTGACTCGGATCATCTATATTAGGCGGTAGCACGAATCCTTCCCAGTCATCGGATGCATCTCTCATCTGACACATCCCGGGCCAACACAGGCGAGTCAAACGCAATGATCACGCGAAGAAATTTTATCCATCGCGGCAGCGCCGGAATCGTCGCAGCAACACTCGCGGTCAATCACGCGTTTGCCGATACGGAAAATTCCAGCAAGTCGTCCGAACCGCTGCCTTGGCTGCGAAAGTCGTTAAAGCTTGGCATGTTGCGAAAGCTTGACGGTTCGCTCGCGGATCGATTCCGCTTGGCACGTGAGGCTGGTTTTCACGGCGTCGAGCCCAACACCGGTGCGTTCGATCCTGAGGAAGCCGTCGCGGCTGCGGAAGCATCAGGACTGATCATCGATGGCACCGTTTGCGGGAATCACTGGAAAGTTCGACACACGGATCCTGATCCCGAGGTGCGTCGACAGGCGCTGCAGGACTTAACCACAGGCATCCAGCATACGGCGGCCGTCGGTGCCGACACGATTCTGTTGGTTCCCGGTCACGGCAAGGATGGTGATGACGACGCAGTCTATAAGCGAGCACTCGAAAACATCCGGCTGGCCCTGCCGACGGCGGAAAAGCATGGCGTGTCGATTTTGATGGAAAACGTCTGGAACGATTTCCTTTACGACCATGACGGCGGCAACAACCAAACCGCCGATCGCACAGCCCAGTTTGTCGATGATTTCAATTCGCCCCTGGTCGGTGTCCAATTCGATATTGGCAACCACTGGAAATACGGTGACCCGGCTGGCTGGATACGAACTCTGGGCGATCGGATCAAAAAGTTAGACGTCAAAGGGTTCTCGCGTGCGGACGACCGCTTCACCGCCATCACCGAAGGCGATATCGATTGGCCATCGGTCGAGGAAGCGCTTCGCGAAATTCAATTCACCGGTTGGTTGGCAGCAGAAGTCGCCGGTGGCGATTTCGAATACCTCAAGAACGTCGCCGCACAAATGGAATCGGCGCTAAACTGCAGCAAGAAAGCAGCAACGATTGGCTGAGTCGGTTCACATTTCGGTCATGCCCGACGAGGTTTTGCACTGGCTTGGCGAACTCCGCCCCAGCGTCGTGATCGACGGCACCTACGGCGGCGGTGGGCACGCGCAGCTGCTGTTGGGTGTGTTGCCGCAGGACAAAGGACACGTCATCGGCCTGGACCGAGATCCAGCGGTCAGCCAGCGCGTTGAATGCGAACCGCATGACCCACGACTGAGTGTTTTTTTGGGCAGCTATGAACAAGCTGGCAAAGCACTCGAGGTTTCGCAAATAGACCAAGCGGATGCGATGGTTTTGGATCTGGGGCTTTCAAGCGACCAGTTGGCCGACCGTGATCGCGGGTTCAGTTTCACCCAAGACGGTCCTCTTGATTTACGTTTTGATCCAGAGAACGGTGTGTCCGCCGCGACTTGGTTGACTCGGCATAGCGAAGAACAAATCGCCAACGCGATCTATCAATACGGCGAAGAGCGTTTCAGCCGTCGCATTGCGAAAGCAATCGTCCAGCGACAGCGCGAGCGTCACCCGGTGCAAACCGTCGATGATCTGGTGCAAATCTGTCGGCGCTGTGTTCCGCGCAGCAAGAATCACGATATTCATCCGGCCACTCGCACGTTCCAAGCGCTGCGGATCGCCGTTAACGATGAGCTCGCGATTCTAGAGCGTACGCTGCGTGCCGCCCCGGATTGGCTGCGCCCCGGCGGACGCCTGGCCGTGATCAGCTTCCATTCACTCGAAGACCGAATCGTGAAGAACGCATTTCGCGATGACGATCGGTGGGACGTGCTGACGAAGAAACCGCTGCGGCCGAGCGAGGATGAAGTGAGGGTCAATCCAAGAAGCCGAAGTGCAAAGCTGCGCGTCGCTCAGCGAAGCTCAAACTAGCGAAGCCCAGGCTCTAGCGAAGCCCAGACGATCGGAACCGAACCGAACGAAACCAAGCGGGTTGGATCGACATGGAAGTCGACACGTTCGATTAAGTTTGTCAGAATTGAAAGAAAGCGAGACGCGAACAGCGATCACGAGCCTGCGCGGTGCCACCGCGAGTGTTCGCGACCGGGCACGTCGTGTACCCGGCCCGTGAGGTCCGACGACAAGCCGTGAAACTAGGTTTCAACATCTTGTCAACGATGTCAGCCCGTGGCCGCAAGCTGACCGCGTTTACCCCACGCGAGGCGAACTCGCGGAAGACACAACGAATACGGAAGGGCGGGCGTTGACGTCACAAAATCGGTCTCGACGGTATTGCCGCAAACCGTTGTAAAACAACGACTTAGTCGCTTTGAATCAGTGTCAGGTGGGTGCCGAATCCCGAGTTTCGCCAGTTCGGAAATCCTCGTCGATCGACAGCACTAGGTTACGGTCTGCTGCCGGTGGGTCAACCGCAGAATCTTGCTTTTCGGCCCTCCTTTCTGACACGCTCGGTGGTAAAGCCTTTTCAGCGATTGAGTTAAGTTTTTTGGCTACGCTCCGGTCGCGAATCGACAAGAATTCTGGGCGTCCTCAGAGAGCCCCTGGTTGCTATCATCGTCCTCAGTGCGGGGGGATTTCCCACGACGGCTTCGCTCCCGCTATCGCTGACGCAGATTCCTCGCTAAAACCCTGTTTTTCACCTATCAAGGGCAGATTCCAGCGCCATGTCATCAAATACTCCTGTTCACCTGGCCGTTGATCTCGGGGCATCAAGCGGGCGAGTGATCGCGTCGTGGGTCGATGACGGCAAGCTGCAACTCGAACCAGTCCACCGCTTTGCGAACGATCCGGTTCGCGTCCAGCAGACCCTGCTGTGGGATTGGCTGGGTTTGTGGCGAGAAATCCAGCAAGGGCTCCGGATGGCGTCCAATCAGTACGACAATATCGCGTCGGTCGGGGTCGATACCTGGGGCGTCAGCTACGTCATGCTGGACGGCCAAGACAACGTGACCAGCCCGGTTCGGCACTACCGAGACGCGATCGGCCGCGGCATGATCGAAAAGGCCTTTGAAACGGTCCCTCGCGAGGAATTATTTGCCGCCACAGGCATCCAGTTCATTGAGATCAATTCGATCTATTTCTTGATCGCGACGCGAATGGCGAACGAGCCAGCCCTGGAAATCGCTGAAGATTTTCTGATGATGGGCGACCTGTTTCATTGGTTGTTGACCGGCAAGAAGGGCGTCGAACTGACCAACGCCTCCACCACACAGCTGCTGGACCCACGCACCAAGCAATGGTCCAGCGAATTGATCGAGCGTTTCGGACTGCCCGAGCGGGTTTTCGGACAACTTGTCGAGCCGGGGACGATCCTGGGCAACGTTCAGGATTCCGTCGTGACCACCACGGGTTTAAAGGATGTCCCCGTCGTTGTGCCGGCCACGCATGATACGGCGTCGGCCGTAATCGCAACTCCCGCAAAAGACTTCGCGCCGGCCGAACCAAATTGGTGCTACATCAGTTCGGGTACATGGTCATTGATGGGATGCGAATTGCCAGAACCCAAAATCAACGGCCTCTGTTCCGAGTTGAACTTCACCAATGAAGGTGGCGTTAGCGGCAGCATCCGATTGCTGAAAAACATCGGCGGGCTGTGGATCTTTCAGCAAATTCGCCACGCGCTCGAGCGTCGAGGCGAGGCCGAATCGTGGGACGCGATGGTCGAGGGAGCTCGGAAAGCCAAGCCCTTTGAATTGTTGTTAGATCCCGACGACCCGGCGTTTGTGGCGCCCGACGATATGGTCGATGCGATTTCCGAATATGCATCACGGACCGGACAGGGAGCACCCACGAACAACAACATGATTTATCGAGCCGCACTCGAAGGATTGGCGATGCGGTATCGCGTCTGCCTGGGGATGTTGGAATCCTTGGTCGGCCACACAATCGAAACGATCCATATTGTCGGCGGCGGTTCCCAGAACGAATTGTTGTGCCAGATGACGGCGGACGCCTGCAATCGCGTCGTGGTCGCCGGACCGGTGGAGGCGACCGCGATCGGAAACGTGTTGATGCAGATGATCGGGACCGGTCATCTGAGCTCGATCGAAGAGGCCCGAGCTCTTGTGCGAGAAAGCTTCGACACAAAATCCTTCGAGCCGACCAATGCATCCGACTGGGATGTGCCGGCCGAACGATTCGCGGCGCTGGCCTGACGCGCCAAGCACGTGCTCAAGTCAACTATTCACCGCACCGGCACACGCGCCCGCACATTTCAGTGCAGGTGCGGTATAGGTTTAGAGCAGAGCAGGTGCGTATTCGGAACGAGTTCGTATTTGCGCAGCGGGTGCGCATTTACAAGACGGGCAAAGCTTACTTCGCCGTATCGACAAAGCGTGATTCCCGTAACACCGTGACCTTGATCTCGCCGGGATACGTCAGCTCGCTTTCGAATGCTTTGGCGATGTCGTGACAGATGATCGCGGCTTGCTTATCGTCCGCTTCGTCGCTGTTGACGATCACCCGCAATTCCCGGCCGGCACTGATCGCGAAGGCTTGGCGAACTCCGTCAAACCGTTCGGCAATGGATTCCAGCTCTTCCATGCGTTTGACATAGCGTTCGAGTGATTCGCGGCGAGCGCCGGGCCGGCTGGCACTGCAGGCATCGCCGGTCGCGACCAACATGGTGTAGGGGTGTTCGACGACGATTTCATCATGATGCCCGAGTGCCGCGTGTACGACTTCGGGCGATTCTTTATGCCGGCGCAGGATGTCGGCGCCGATTTTCGGGTGTCCGCCTTCCAGTTCGTGATCGGCGGCCTTACCGATATCATGCAACAGGCCACAGCGACGTGCCAGATCGCCGTCCATACCAATCATTTCGGCGATCAGCCCCGAAATGAATGCCACCTCGACGCTGTGTCGCAACACGTTTTGGCTGTACGAAGTTCGGAAATGCAGCCGGCCCAACATTTGAATGACGCGATCATGCAAACCTGGCACATCGACTTCGTCGGCGGCCTCGCGACCTTTCTGCATGATAAACGCTTCGATCTTTTCCGTTGTTTCTTGAACGACCTCTTCGATGCGCGATGGGTGAATGCGGCCGTCGCTGATCAAGGCCCCCAGCGATTGTCGGGCGATTTCGCGCCGGACGGGATCAAATCCACTGACGATGACCACGCCGGGCGTATCATCGATAATCACGTCGACGCCGGTCGCTTTTTCGAACGCGCGAATGTTGCGTCCTTCGCGGCCGATAATGCGGCCCTTCATATCATCAGTCGGAATGTCGACGGTGCTGGTCGTCGATTCGGCTGTGTGCGCCGCAGCAAAGCGTTGGATCGCCGTCAACAGGATCGTGCGTCCTTGATCCGCCGCAGATGCCTCGAGCTGCTTGCGATGCTTCAGCAAAGCCGAACCACGCTCATGTTCTAGCTCGGATTCCATGACCTCCATCAGTTTGCGACTGGCGTCTTCACGGGTCAGTCCGCTGATGCGCTCGAGTGCATTGAGTTGTTCCTGCTGAGCTTGTTCTAGCTCGCCGCGTTGTTGGGCAAGATTCCGCAACTGCAAATCAAGTCGCGTTTGGCTGCTTTCGAGTCCACGCTGCTGCTTACGAATGGTTTCTTCTTGCTGCGACAAGAGCTCATCACGACGATCCAGCTTTTTTTCGCGCGCCAACAGCGACCGCCGCTCGGATGCAATTTCATCGTCGGCGGCCGATTTGATTTCAAGAGCGGCTTCCTTGGCACTGACCAAGATTTCCGATCGTTCAGTTTCTGCGGCTCGTTTGGCCGCCTCAATCGTGCGTTCAGCTTCTTCCTGAAGGCGGATGCGAGATGCCGAATCTTTCCAGCGTCCAAAGACGACAACCGATTCGATGCCCGCCAGAAAAGCCAGGATGACGATGATGATCGTGTTGGTCGAAACGACCGCGATCAGTGGTGAAGCTGTGATACTGTGTGTATAGGTCTCGATGTCTGGAAAGAGAATCTCGCCTAGAAAAGGGTTCGTCGTCACGTTTATGTCCTCGAGAGCAAGGACGCCAAAAACTCCCCATTAGCGATGGACGGTCGGTCACAGCCAAATCAGATGCGATGACTGCTGTCAAAGCAGTCGAAAGCGACCCGACGGGTTGTCCGAAATTGAAAATACAATGCCGCTGCAAGGATTCGGCAAAGATCACAAGGAAGACTACGGAGATCAGAAATATCCACATAGTGATATCGCGTGAGGGGTGATTCTGTTGTCCGGAGGAGTTGATATTCTTGAAAGGGAGCCACAACCAAGTTGATTGGGTGGATCCAGCGTAACAGCTGCGTAAGCGCCGCGATACAACGGTGGACGTTTCACTCGATCCGATTCGCAATTTCTTCGATTCATGCTCCAAATATCCAGTGACAACCCGATCTGGAAACAGTTTTTGGACGCGGTGCAGACAGCTTGGTCGCCCGATCGGTGGCAGAACGTCGGGGTCGTTATTGCCTGCAGCGGCGGCGCCGACAGCGTGGCACTGTTACGATCGATCGTCGACCTGCGTTGTCATGCTGATAACCCGACGGGATTCGTCGTGGCCGCCCACTACAACCACGGGCTGAGAGGGCACGAATCCGATGCCGATGAGCAAAGCGTGAAAGAATTGGCCGAGCGGTTAGCGGTCAAGTTCATCAGCGAGCGTGCACCCGACGCTTCGCCTCGCGATGAAGCGTCAATGCGTTCCCAGCGGCGAGACTTTTTGGTGCGTGTCGCAGCCGAAACCGGATGCCGTTACATCGCTACCGGTCACTCGGCCGACGACAATGTCGAAACGGTCTTGCATCACTTGATGCGCGGAACCGGGCCCTCAGGGATGGCGGGCATCTCGCGACATTCGCCGATTGGAAAAGAACCAGGATGCGATGATTTTGTGCTGGTTCGACCCATGCTATCGGTTCGCCGAGCACAAATTCGAGATGCGTTGCAGTCGATCGACCAGAGTTGGCGTGAGGACGCCAGCAATTCGAACACGGACTATCGCCGTAACTGGATCCGCCACGAATTGATCCCGTTGATGGAATCGCAGTATCCCGAATGTGTCGGGGCGATGGGGCGCACAATCGAGCTTCAGCACGAACTTCGGTCTTCGCTTTGGCGGTTAAGCTCGCAGTGGTTAGCCGAGCACAGAATTGGCGAGACGCGGGCCAGTGAGCAACCGGCCAGTGAGCAGTGGGCCAGCGAGACGCGGGCCAGCGAGCAGCGGGTGGACGCCGATGTTGTGAAGCTGAGTCGGGATGCGAGCGCAGAAACATCCATCGTGGTTGCAGCGCTGCAACAGCTTTGGGATCAACAGACTTGGCCGCGCCGCGAGATGACAATGACTCATTGGCAACGCGTCGCACGCACGATTCGTTCCTCACGCGAAGAACGCTATACCGCGCCAGGCGGCATCGACGTCGTCGCCAATTCCCGCATCGTATCCTTAATTCGGCGCTGATTCGTCCGGCGGTCGTGTCGATCAGCTTGTTTTGATCCGTAGGTTTCTGGCCCTGATCGCGTAGGCTTCCCGCAAGACTCACTCTGTCTCGTTGAATAGGATCACCAAGTTCTTGGTTTGTCGGGCGGCAGCGACGATGTCAGTCTTGCCGTCACCATTGAGGTCGGCAACTTTGATGTCTTCGACCGCAATGTCACCGGCCGAAAGAATTGTCTCGCGCCATTTCGACCCATCGGCCGATACCGGCGTGAATAGTTTGATTCCGGGAACTCCCGGATCGTTCATCGCTCGCCATCCGACCACAATTTGGTCACTGCCGACGCCCAGGTAGTCCGCGCATGCGAGCGCGTGGCCGTCTTTGATCGCTTCATCAAGAACCTTGATGGGCTGCCATAACTGAGATGCGTCATCAGGTTGAACGTAAACCGCTGATTTTGATCCGTGCATCGGTTCGATCGTCGCAATAAACCGTCTGCCATCGGGCAGCTTTCCATCGCGCAGTTCGCCGGTAAAGTTCTCCGTTAGCTGGCGCTTGGACCATTGATCGCCCTGTTTGTCAAAGTACCAAACCCCTTCCTTTCCGCCCACAATTAGCTCTTCTTCGATGTCATCATCCCAGTTGACATAATGAAAATTGTGCGACAGGTGCATGAAGTCACAGACGACTTCGTGTGACCAATCTTGCATCGGGTCCGCGGGCCGTTCATAGGCCAAGATTCGCAAGCCATTGCCCTCGCCATCAATGCTGCCACGTCCGCGCAGCGGCTTGACCATCAATTTATATTGATGGTTGCCGGTTCGAACCCAATGCATTCGGTGCGTGCTGGGATCGTTGTACAGCTTGACCGAATTCCACGGCTGTGTGCGATCATCGGGAGGTACCAGATAGAAAACGGCTCCATCTTTTACGCTCTCTTTATAATTCCACTGGCCACCGACGGCGATTTCGCATTTCCCGTCGCCATCGATATCACGCGCAGCGATACAAACGTTGTCACGTTTCGTCAGATTTTCAGCGATCACGTGCTTGGACCAGCTGGGATTCTGATACCACTGAATTGTCTTTTTGTCTGCCAAAACGATGTCCGTCTGACCGTCGCCGTCGACGTCCGCCATTTTCAGCCCATATCCGATCTCGATTTTGTCGATCTCGACCGTGCGCCACTTGAATTCGGGAATGTCATCCGCCGCTAGATTTCCGCAAGTGGTCAGGGCCGTCGCCGCGGCCATGATCAGCCCGAACCACATGTTTAGCGCGAACCGCATGTTCCCGTTCCAAATCGGCTTACGAGGATGAGCGTGTCTGTTGTGTGAAGTTCGCGATAGGTACATCGAAGTGTTTCCGCCGGGGTGATCCGGAAAGAGGGCAGGGTGGTGCAGTTGGATACGGGTTGTATCAGCCGGCGCGTCTTCGCAGGCATTCAGTGCCCGTTGGTTGTGATTGGTTGATCATAGCGATTTTCGATCGGTGCATGCGTTCGCAACCGAGGTACGATCGGCAATCGTCGCGGCACCTGGCTCATTCGGCCGCAATCGTCTGTAACTTTTCGATCAATCGATCGTGGTCGGCGATCACCAAGCGATCCGCTCGTTTCGACTCACGATAGATGCGTCGCGCTATCGAGTCGTCCGCAATTCCGGCGATGGTTACTTTGTTTGGGACGCAGCAGCTAAGCAGTCCATCGATGTCCAGGTATTTCACGCTGCCGGGTACGAAACGAGGTGAATCGTGACGTCGAACATCCGCAAAGCGAAATCCGTCGACATCGATGAATGCGTGCTCGACGATGCCGGTTGACTGGCTGAGTGCGGCTAACGCAATCGGACCGGCGTCTTGGCCCTGCGCAACAACCATGATCGGAAGATCGCCGGCGATCGATGATCCGTACTTGATCAGCGAGAGTACATCGTGGGCACGCTGAACGAAGAGGGAATGGTTGTATCCGTACGTATAGCCTGCGTAGTTTTCCCACACATGGACGCCTTTTCGCTGAAACCACATTGCCTGACGGTCAGCGGGCTGATCGCCATCGATCAGTTCGCCTTGCATCGATAGGTCGGCCGTGATCACGGTGTAGCCGCGGTTAACCCATGAGCCGATCAAATCTGCCGTCGCTTTTTCGTTGAAGAGATCAGCCTTTCCGTCGTTGCCAACCCATATCACGACTCCTGCAAGCGTTCGGTGGGGAGCGGAAACTTTCAACGCCGGGATTTGTTCGCTTGCCTTCGCATGCGTCAAACGTCCAAGCTGCTGGGATGTTTCATCTCGAGTGCTCGAGGATGTTACTTCGAAAACGATTTCGCCGACGTCCACGAATTGCCGGCCGATGATGGTTTTCCACGCTTTGCCGACGACATCCAGATATGCTGCGACATCTGATTCAGAATCGGGCACCAACGCTGACATCTTGTCATCAGAATCTTGCGTCGCCAATCGCAACAACTTGATTTCATGTGGATCGCCGATTTGATCACCTGACGGAGCAGGGTGTGACTGATTCCAAACCGTCAACTGTGCTTTGTCCAATCGTTTGAAGTCTTGTTCAAGGATCGGTTCGTCTAATCCGAGGTTGAAGTGCCGATTGAAAAATCCATACATGACGGTTCGATTGACGTGGTTGTAATTATGGCGAAAGTGAACGTTGAATGCTGCGGTCAAGCGGTTCTTAACGCCCAGCAACTGATACAACCTTTTCAGGGATGGATAGCCTTTGGTTTCCAGTTCAACGGTCCAATCATCAGCCGCCGTGAGCGCAAGCGGTCTGGGGGCGATGACTGCGGCGATATCGACGTTTCCCTGATCAATTCTTAGGTAGGGTGCGTTCTCGCAACTGCACCCACCTTGCATCGCTGTCGAAACCATGACGCATGGCATTGCCGCCGCAATGCGCTCGTCGACCGCCGCGATGATCATCGACTGGGTGCCTCCGCCGCTGGCCCCGGTGACCCCAATCCGTGTGGCGTCGACATCAGGCAATTGCGCAAGGAAATCAATGCTGCGAATCGAGTTCCACGTTTGCAGTCCCATCATGTTTTGCAGTCGCAGGTCGGCTTGGACGCTGAAGAAGCCCCAGTCCTTGGTTCGATCGAGTAAGTCGGAACGTTCGTGACGGTGCGTCAACTGGATCGAATCAGCGTTGCCGGTCGAGTCATACAGAAAAGCGATGCATCCCATGCGAGCCAGTTGGACGCACCTGGCTTGGATATGGTTGCGAGCGGCACTGATGAAGCGTTCGCCGCCGCTGACGATGCTCAATTTCGCGGCCTCTTCGCCGGCATCGTAAAACCGACCATCGGCCCAGTGCCCGTGTGGGCACAGCACTGCGGGATACGGACCCGGTTTACCTTGGGGGCGATAGAGACTGCCGGTGACATAGTGGCCGGGTACCGACTGGAAAGAAACAGCCTCGATGGTGTAGTCGCCAAAGTCCTGTCGGCTGTGAACATCCGGGTGCAGCGGAGTTTTCGTCGGGGATGGCCACAAGCCTTGTGAGATCAAGATGCGTCGTTTGATGTCCGCTTTGCGACGATCCCAATCGTCCTGGCTTGAAACCTCGCGCATCGGAAAGTAGCTGTTCGGTGACTTCAGTTCACCTTGCCGTTGGTCGGTGCGAGGATGTTCGGCATCGAATACTCGCGTGGTATCCGCATGGATTGCCTCCGCACCCATCGCCGCGGTGAGGACCAGAAAAATCAAAGGAATCAAGGTGGGACGCATGATGTAGCTTGGGTGAGTTCTCTTGATCGATGCCGCAGTTCAATCTCGGCGGTTCCGCGCAAGTCAATCATGGAGTCACGTTTCGACGTTGCGGCATGACGACGTTTGCTTACGGCATCGCTGACGCTTCGCCGTGCGAAAACACGCAAGGGGCGCGAGGTTCTTGCCGTCGCCATGATGGACGCGAGTAAAAGCAGCGTATCACAGAAGATACGAGATTTCGAATCGCGCGTGTGATGAGTGCCGCGACACGATGCGGTTCTGTAAGCAGGGGCTCAGCTTAACGGCGTTGCTCGGGATGGAACTTTCGATTGAAAAGATCCGGATCGAAGGGGTTCGTGACACGCGGAAGTCGTTGCATTTCCACTTTTGGCGATGCGTCGGCGACTTGGGGCACTACACCGCCGGCGACGTTCGTGTCCTCGGCCGCGGCTTGGGACGTCGTTGAAGTTTCCCTCTGGGGTTCGGTCGGCGCCGGGACTTGCATCTGCGAATCACTGTCCACAGCGTGATGGTCTGCGACCAGACTGGCCCACTGCTTTAGCGTTTCGCTCGCCATCGCGTTTCGCAGTCCTAGCGGAACGTCACCGCCGCCGTGCGCGGTCGCAGCGTATTTCAGCAGTGCGCTTTCGCCCGGTTGTGAAAAGTCGACCAGATCGATCGTTGCCAAATAGTTCTCGCGTGCCATGCGTGCCGATGTCCGAACGCCTCGCTGTGGTTTGAGCAGCGTCCATTGCATCTCGGGTGATCGGGATCGTGCCGAATGCGAGTGGCAGTTGCCACAACGATTGATCAAGATCGGCTGAACGTGACTGACGAAAGTGTGCAACATATTCGTGTCGACCGCGACTTGGTGGTCAACCTGAACAACAGGCGTATCATCGATCGTGACCGATGATCGAAAGACGTTCGAGCTATCTCCGGTGTTTCTGGCGGTAGCCGTGTCCGCAGCCGCTGCGACGGTTCTTGGATTGGACGGTTGGCTCGCCGGTTCTGCCTTGTCGGCGGCGCTGGCAATGGCTCCTTCGAGCTGTCGGTACAGCAATTCGGCTTGTCGATTGACCGGGTCGATTCGCCGGGCACGATCAATTTCAATTCTCGCTTGATCCAGCATTCCGTATCGCAAGCACCAACGGGCCTCGGTGACATGGACATCCAGGCTGTCGCCGACACGGTGATCCGTTCGGTATTGGTATAAATCGGTGAGCCGATCGGCCCAGCAGAGCACCTGTTTACGCGCGACACGGATCTGCGAACCGTCGCCTCGCCGGATCACCACCTGATCGCCTTGTTGCTGAGCCGTTCCAAAGACGACATTATCGTTTCGCAGCAGCACACAGGGGCGATCGAGATCGGACCTGGATTGGGATGTCGGTGGCGTATTCCAAGCCGCTGGCGCAATCGGGTCGGCCAAGCAGGCTGATGTCGATGCAGCCAGGATGGTGGCGCACCACGCGTAGGACAAAATCGGTCGATTGAGAGAATTTCGTTTCATGACTCGTTTGCAGTAGCAAAAAAGTCAGTCGCGAGTCAATTCAGGATTTGTGCTAGCGATTCTCGAATTTCGTGAAGATCATTTTGCCGGCATTGGTCTGCAGCGTGCTGGTGACGCGAACGTCCAGGTCTTCGCCGATTCGATTGCGGCCGCCTTCAATCACAACCATCGTGCCGTCGTCCAGGTATCCGATTCCCTGTTCCGGGCCTTCGCCTGCTTTGATGACTTTGATCCGAAAGGTTTCATCCGGCAGATAAGCAGGACGCAGCGAATTGCTGATTTCGTTCAGGTTGATGACCGGAACGTTATGGATCTTTGCGACCTTGTTCAGGTTGTAATCGCCGGTGACCACCTTTCCTTCCAGATGTTTGGCCAACAGGACCAGTTTCAAGTCAACGGTTTGACCAGCCAATTCGGGAAGCTCACGATCGAAAATGACCAGGTCGACATTCTCGTCGGCTCGCATCCGGTTCAAGACATCCAGGCCGCGGCGGCCGCGCGTGCGGCGCAGCTTGTCGCTGCTGTCCGCGATCGCCTGCAGTTCACTGAGGGCGAACCTCGGCATGATCAATTGGTTATCGAAAACACCGGTGCTGACCAAGTCCGCAATGCGACCATCGATAATCACGCTGGTATCTAAAACCAAAGGCTTGAACCCTTTGACTTCTCGGACAAATTCAACGTATGGGATCAGGAAGCGAAAGTCATCTTTGGTTTGCAGCAACACACTGGTACACACGTAGCAAAGAATCAGCGCGATGATCAGTTGCAATGACCGGCCGCCAATCGATTGGACCAGCAAGGGCGCGATGGCGATCCACAAGATGTACGTCAACAACATCCCGATCAGCACACCAAAATAGACCGCCGAGATCGTGTCGATGCGTTTACGCGGGACAAAGATATCCGCTGCAACGACTGCCACCGCCAGCGACATGATGCCGACAAAGACCAACCACGGCGCGGACCGTGAAAGATCACTCGATAGCGATGTGTTGATGATCGCGGAAACTCCACCCGCACAAAGCAGGAAGAGACAACGGAGGATAATCAAGTCCATAGGAAGGTACTAAACAGCAAGTGGATGGTGGCGGCAGTGGATAGTGACAGGATGACGATCCCTTCTCGTTGTACAGACGATTGTAGATCGGCGATTGTAGATCAGTTAGGAGACGCCCCCCAGGGGATGTCCCCAGTTGGCTGATCTGCCCGATTGGCTGATGTTGCCGACGGGGTGACGATCAACGGCAGCCACCGCGATGTCTCCGGCTATACCCTTACCAATCAGCGAGGGGGCCGGCAGCGGCGGAGTTGGTGGCGCAGTGGTACTGTGCGTCGCAAAAAGCATCGGTCATGCCTGCTAAGTACTCACCAATAGCCGTTTCGGTTCGCACCCGGTCAGTCCTTTGTCGAAATCGAAGCGGCAGGCGCGACGGGTCTTTCATCAGCAGATCAAAGAGTGTTTTGATTCGATCCGCGGCCGCAATCCGAACCGGAATCAGTCGCGGGTGGCGATAGACGGCATCGAATAGGAACGCCTCGAGTTCGGTTCGCTGGCGATCCAGTGATTCGCTGTGCTTCAGTCGAACCCCCGCGTCGCAGATGTCGTCGACCGATCGCCCATCGACCGGACGCAGCGTCTCGATCGCTTCATTGAGCAGGTCGCTAACCTGCAAGTCGATCAACTCGTGCACCAGCAACTGACGCAACTGCCCTGTCGGCATCGACCCGTGCTTCTCGCGAACCTGGTCCAGCGACCGACGGATGATCGCGAGTTCTGAAAGCTGGTCGATCGACAGCAGCCCTAACTGCAACGCGTCGTCGACGTCATGAGCGTCATAGGCGATTGAGTCGGCGGCGTCGACAATCTGGACTTCCAACAGAGGGCTGCGGCCGATTGCCGCTTCCGCCTTATGCGCCCGCACATCTTGTCCGGCAAGTGTCTCGACACACAGGTTCAGTCCCGAAAAACGGCTGTACCGCTGCTCGAGTTCCTGGACGATGACCAATGCAAATCCGTTGTGCGAAAAACCGCCGACGTCTTCCATGCATTCGCTCAACACGTCTTCGCCGCAGTGTCCGTACGGCGGATGTCCGATATCGTGCATCAGCGCGAGCGCTTCGGTCAGGTCTTCGTTTAGCCGCAACACGCGAGACATCGTTCGAGCGACCGAGGCGACTTCAAAGGTGTGAGTCAAACGGGTTCGGTGGTAGACTCCCATCTCGCCGGTAAAGACTTGCATCTTGCCGCTCAGCCGCCGAAAGGCACTGCTATGCAGGATGCGATCGCGATCGCGTGCAAACGGCCCCCGGTATCCGTGAGGCTTTTCTTGGTGCGCACGACCCTCGCTATCCCGGCTGTGCATCGCGTACGATGCTAGCAGCAGGTGTTCACGATCGGCGAATCGGCGTAGGTCAATCATCAAGGTGCGGCGTGCGGTGTGCAATCATGGTTGCCAAGAAACCTATCTTGGTAACAGACGACTTATTACTGAATCTTACCCGCCGATGGCAACTTCGTTACCCCGGCCTCCTTTCGCTGCGAACTCTTGATGGCAAAATCGACCGGCGTTGCGAAGCGAAAACGGAAGACTCCTGGCACGCGCAGCGGCGTGATTCAGATTTCCGGCGCGCGTGTCCACAATCTGCAAAACATCGATGTCGAAATTCCCCGGGACGCCCTCACGGTGATCACCGGCGTCTCTGGCAGCGGCAAAAGTTCGCTCGCGTTCGATACGCTGTACGCAGAGGGCCAGCGGCAATACGTCGACAGCCTGTCCGCCTATGCGAGGCAGTTTCTGGATCAAATTCCACGGCCCGATGTCGATTGGATCGTTGGGTTGGCGCCGACCCTGGCGATCGACCAGAAGTCCGGTTCGACGGGCGGTCGCAGTACCGTTGCGACCGTCACAGAGATCTATGACTACCTGCGTTTGCTTTACGCACGCGTCGGCGTGCCGCATTGTGGACAATGCGGCGCGACGATTTCCACGTTGTCGTCCGATGCGATTCGCGAGTCGCTGTTGAAGCATCCCGAGGGTACGAAACTGGTGCTGATGGCGCCGCTGGTTCGCGGCCGGCGTGGATCGCATCGCGACGTGCTGCAGTCGATCCAGGTCGCCGGATTGATCCGAGCACGCGTTGATGGCGAGATTTACTTGCTCGAGGAAGTGCCTGCGCTCGCGCCGCGGCAAAATCACACAATCGAAGCCGTGGTCGATCGCTTGGTAATCCGCGAGGACGTCGAATCGCGACTTGGCGAGTCCATCGCGCTGGCACTTCGCGTCGGTGACGGCTTGCTGTCGACGCTTGTTCAAAATGACGCGGGGCAATGGACCGAATCGATCTTCAACACCGCGATGGCGTGCATCGAGTGTGGCCACAGTTTCGCTGAGATCGAGCCTCGTACGTTTAGTTTCAACAGTCCGTACGGCGCTTGTCCGACTTGCGACGGTCTGGGAACGGTCACGAACAAGGACCGGATCGAAGTTTGTCCTGATTGCCAAGGTGGGCGTCTGCGACCCGATTCGCTGCGCGTCACCGTCAACGCGATGCCGATTCACCACTTGACGGCACTGCCGTTGGATCAGGCATCGCAGTGGATGCAGTCAGTCACTGAGGGGCTTTCGCCGCTGGACACCAAGGTCGCGTTGCCAATTCAAAACGAGGTTGTCAAACGGCTGGAATTTTTGATGCGAGTCGGTGTCGGTTATCTCACGCTTGACCGCGCCGCGGACTCGCTTAGTGGTGGCGAGTTACAGCGAGTTCGCTTGGCCACCAGCATCGGCAGCGGACTTGTCGGTGTGTGCTACGTCCTGGATGAACCTTCGATTGGTTTGCATCCAGCTGACCACGATCGATTGATCGATGCGATCATTCAGCTGAAAGAGCAGGGCAACACGGTCGTGGTCGTCGAGCATGACGAAGCGACCATGTTGGCGGCTGATTTTCTGATTGATATGGGGCCTGGTGCCGGGGGTGACGGCGGTCGGATCATCAGTCAAGGGACACCCGCGCAAGTCAAAGCCGATCGCAAATCGATCACGGGCGCCTATCTGAAGGGTTCGAAATCGATTCCGGTCCCCGCCCAGCGACGCGGTGAAAAGAAAACGCGTTGGATGACGCTTCGAAACGCGACGACTCACAATCTGAAAGACGTGACGGTCAAGTTTCCGCTCGGACGATTTATCTGCGTCACGGGGGTTTCGGGCAGCGGCAAAAGCTCGTTGGTCAACGATACGCTGTTTCCCGCTGTCGCCAGGCAGTTAGGGTTGGTCTCGCCATCGGCTGGGCGTTACGGCAAGCTGACCGGTGCCAATTCGATTGACAAGCTTGTCAATATTGACCAGGCGCCGATCGGCCGCAGTCCGCGCAGCTGTCCGGCCACCTATGCCGGCGTCTTGGACGAAATTCGCAAGGTGTTCGCGGCCACTCGCGAGGCGAAAACGCGTGGGTATTCCGCCAGCCGATTTAGTTTCAACTCTGCCGCGGGCCAGTGCGAACTGTGCAAGGGGCACGGTGTCGAAAGAATCGAGATGAATTTCCTGAGCGACTTGTTTGTGACGTGCACACGGTGCGGGGGACGACGATTCAATCGCCAAACATTGCAGGTGCGATTCAAAGGCGCAAACGTTGCCAACGTGCTGGACATGACGGTCAGTGAGGCATTGGCGTTTTTTGAGAATGTGCCACGCATCGAGCATCTGTTGCGGTCGCTGCAAACGGTGGGCTTGGGTTACGTCCACCTGGGGCAACCCAGCACGACGCTAAGCGGCGGTGAAGCGCAACGCATCAAGCTTGGTACCGAACTGGCTCGCCGGGCGACCGGCCAAACCCTGTACCTGTTGGACGAACCAACCACGGGGCTGCACTTTGGTGACGTGGAACGGCTGGTCGGCGTGCTGCAAACGTTGGTCGACGCGGGCAATACGGTGCTGGTCATCGAACACAACTCAGACCTGATCGCCGCGAGCGACTGGGTGATCGATATGGGACCGCAGGGAGGCGTCGGCGGTGGACACGTCGTCGCCGAGGGGACGCCAGAAGAAGTCGCCGCAGTTTCCGACAGCGCAACCGGCCAGTATTTGAAAATGAAACTCGGTTTGAAGATGGAAACCTGAGACCCGATGATGTACCGCGAGCACCCATCGGGCTCGATGAGCGATGTTTTCCGGCCCGCAGATCAGTGGGCCTCATCGTGTCGGCCGAGTCGATAACGCTCGATATTACGTGTCTTCGATACCCAATTGCACGCATGCTCGGTGCCCAGACGGCACGCGTGCTCGGTGCCCAGACGGCCCGATGGGGCAGACTCGCTTCGACGCGGTCGTCCACCGCAAGGGCCAGCCGGACTTCCATTGATCACACCCTCAATGCGGGTACAATGAAGTTCCCGCCCACTCGTCCTCTGCGAGAGAAAACCACATGCATGCTGCGTTCCCACGTCCCTCCTGGCTTCGCCGGACATTCCTCAGAGCCGCTGGTGTCTCGATTGCGATTCCGTCGATGGAATCGCTGTCGCATGGTTCCGAGAGCAAGCCAAAACAAGCACCGCCGCGGCGAATGGTTTGTGTTGGTAACGAGTTCGGCATGTACCCTGGCGCGTTTTGGCCCGAAACATTCGGCCGCGACTACAAGATGCCACCGGCACTGCAGCCTCTTGCGCCGCACCGAAACGACTTTACGATCTTTTCGCATTTGGATCACGGGTTGAAAGGCGGTCACTTTGCCATCCATGCGTTTCTCTCGGGCGTCAAAGCGTCGGACGCCAGCGGGATGCCTGATGGTGGTATCAGCTTGGATCAACGTGCGGCCGAACACGTGGGGTCTCGCACTCGATTTCCGTCGTTGACCATTGGCAGCGAGAGCGGGATTCATGGCGGATGCCGGATGAGTTGGACGCGGACCGGTACGCGGATTCCGCCGATCGAAGGGCCTCGCGAACTGTTCCGTCAATTGTTTCGCGAGGATGACCCGAAACAACGCCGAAAACGTGCCGATCGTGTTGAGCTGCAAAGTTCGATTCTTGATGCCGTGCTTGGCGATGCAAAATCGCTCGAGCGTAAACTGAATCCCACCGACGCGGCAAAGCTGGACGAATATCTTTCGGCCGTCCGCGAAGTCGAAGTCAAACTGGACCTCGACCGTCACTGGCAATCGATCGGCAAGCCCGATGCACCGATGGAAGAGCCCCGCGATGAAGGGCTGACGCATGACTTGCCAAAGATATACGACCTGATCGCGCTGGCATTGCAAACGGACTCGACTCGCGTAGCAACGGTCGAGATCGGAAACAGTTTCGCAGTCTCGGACTTGGGAATTCGCAAGGGCTACCACAGCCTCTCTCATCACGGTCAAGTCCAAGACAATATCGATCTGCTGGTGCAAATCGAGCGGTATCAGGTCGAACAATTCTCTCGCTTCGTCGGCAAATTGAAATCGATCAAGCAGCCCGGCACTGATTTGACGTTGCTCGATAGCACCATGGCGTTGTTCGGCAGCGGAATGGGAAATGCTAACTCGCACACCAACAGCGATTTGCCAATCGTATTGGCCGGCGGCGGCTTTCGGCACGGCGAGCACCTTGAAATGCCAAAAGACAAACGTGTCCCGCTCAGCAACCTGTTTGTCTCCATGCTTCAGCAATTCGGTGTCGAAACGGATCGATTCGCGCAAAGCACCGGCACGCTGACCGGACTGGATGTGATCTCGTGAGTGGCGACGATCAATACGCGGTCACTGCCGCAGATAACCCGATCGCCAATCGTCTGTGTCGCAACCGACCACACGTTGATCGCGTGAAGATCAACGCGACCAAGTCAACGTTCGCGCGGGCACAGGCGTTCACGCGGCCGAGGGTGGTCGCCGCGTTGGCCGTTGCCTTGATCGTTGCCTGCTGCACGTCGAATCCGCTGTTGGCCGATGATGTCTTGCATCTCTTTTTGCAACGACATTGCGTCCGATGTCACGGCGCCGAGGAACAAAACGCCGAGCGTCGATTCGATAATTTGGACGTCGCGATCACGGACAACGATGTGCTGATCGATTATCAAGACATTTTGGACCAGTTGAATTTGGGGCAGATGCCGCCCGAGGACGAACCGCAGCCAGGCGCGACCGAATCGAGTCGTGTGATTGCGCTGCTGACAAGCCTGATCGCTGAGTACCACGAATCGAACAAGCAATCGGAAGAACAACCCGTTTTGCGGCGAATGAACTCGCGAGAATATCGAAACACGATCCGCGACCTGTTGAAACTGGATGTCACCATCTATGACCCAACGGAACCTTTTCCGCGTGATCAAACGTCCGAACACCTGGACAACATCGGTTCAACGTTGGTCACATCTGGTTATCTGCTGGCGCGTTATTTGGAAGCGGCGGAAATCGCGGTCGACAAGGCGATCTTGTCGCTCGAGAAGCCTGAGGAAAAGACCTGGGCGTTTCGCGACCACTTTGATCAACAACCCGAGATCGATCAGGTTCACCGATACTTGAACCGATTCAAGCACATGACGTTGTTCGACGTGCCCGGTGCCGACAAGCCGGAGGGAGCCTACGGACCGATTCATGCTTTTGCCGATGGCGTTCCCCATGACGGGACGTATGAACTTAAATTCAAGGCCGAAGCGCTCAATCGCATTCATCCCTATGATCGAGAACTCGTCGGCACCGACCCCGATGAACCACTGCGACTGGGAATCGTTCCGGGAAATCAAGAGGTCGGTCTTTTGCACCTGCCGCAACCGGTTCAGCCACTGCTTGCCGAAATTGACCTGGCGGACGGATCGAAGTGGTACACGGTCCGCGTTCACTTGGATGCGGGTTTCACGCCGCGCTTCACTTTCCAGAACGGATTGATGGACGCGAGAAACCTTTGGACCAAGTTGGTGAGAAAGCACCCGGACATGTTTGCCAAAGGACTCAAGGGAATCGTCCAGGTGCGTCGGGCCGCGATCTCGGCCGAGAAGTTACCGCAGATTCGAATCCATGAAGTCGAAATTCGTGGTCCCTTATATCAACAGTGGCCGACCGAAAGTCAGCAGGTCATCTTCGGTGACGCATGGGACGACATCCAGGCCAGCGGTGCGATTTCGGAATCGCAAACTCGCGATCGCTTGACCGCGTTCATGCGGCGAGCTTACCGCCAGCCGGTTTCTGACGATGAAGTCGAGCGAGTCATGGCCGTGGTGCAAGATCGTCGTGCTGCCGGTCGTGACTCGATCCAAGCATTCAGTGATGGCCTGAAAGCCGTGCTGTGCTCGCCCAAGTTCATCTACCTGCCGCCGGCCGATCATCCCGAGGTTCGTCAATATGCGCTCGCGTCTCGGTTGTCTTATTTTCTTTGGTCTTCAATGCCGGACGATGAGTTGATCGACCTGGCGTCAAACGGTTCCCTGGATGACGTGAACGTTCTTCGGCAACAAGTCGATCGCATGCTGCGCGACGACAAGAGCGACGCGTTCATCAATGGATTTTTGGATAGCTGGTTGGACCTTCGCAGTCTTGGTGCGATGCCGCCTGATCGCGGCGATTTTGTCGAATTTTATCGACATGATTTGGGGGAAGCCATGCGCACGGAAACTCGTTTATTCACCCGCCATTTGGCCCAAGAAAATCTTTCGATTTTGAATTTCTTGGATTCCGATTTTACGTTCGTCAATCGACCGCTTGCTGAGCTGTACGAACTTGATGAACGTCCGGTCGCCGGATTCCAGCGGGTCACACTTAGCGACCGCCGCCGCGGCGGTTTGTTGGGGCAGGGCAGTGTACTAACCGTCACGGCAAACGGGATCGATACGTCGCCGGTCGTTCGGGGCGTCTGGTTGCTGGACAATCTGTTGGGAACGCCGCCATCCCCTCCTCCGCCGGACGTTGAACCGCTGGACCCAGACACACGCGGTGCGACTTCGATTCGCGATCAGCTGGATAAGCACCGCGAGATCGAAAGTTGCAACGAGTGTCACCGAAAAATCGATCCGCTGGGTTTTGCGTTAGAAAACTTTGATCCGATCGGCCGTTGGCGTACGCGCTATGGTCGGAACGTCGATATCGATGCAACGGGCCAACTTGCCGGTGGCCAGCGGTTCGACGGTGTTGCTGAGTTCAAATCGTTGTTGCTGTTGCAACAGGATCAATTCGCAAAAGCGTTCGCTGAAAAGCTGCTCGCGTACGCGGTCGGTCGGCACATCGATGCGGCGGATCGACCGGACGTTGATGCAATCTTGGATGCGACCAAGCCGAGTGACTATGCGTTGGGTGATCTGATCACGCAGGTCGTGTGCAGCGACTTATTTCGCTGCCGATAGCGACATCGATTGAACCATGATTGGGGATCAGGTCGGGCGATGGGTTAGCTCATTCGGCCGGTAGGGGGCGCAAAATAATCTCTTGCAACGACAGTTTCGTTGTCATCTATTGCGGCTTGTCGCGGTTCTTTCCGCGTAGGTGGAAGTCGGGTAACGGACCTGACTCTTTTCATAACCCGCCGCAACGCCGTCGGTCGGTACCGCAAAACGTTACGCAAGGGATCAAGTGATGCACGCAAACACATCTCAATACATTGTTGAACTCGCAGACGGACGAGTTTTGAAAGTGGACATTTGTCCGGTCACCGGAAACCCAGTGGTCGATGATCGCGATCTGTCGTCGGGACGGCTTAGCGCGTTCACACAAGAAAAACCTCCGCGATTGCCACGGCACGCTGCACGACAGGAGGCGGGCGCACTACGATGTGGCTGATTCCCGCCACTCGTTGAGGTTCTCTATGCGACCGCTGTTTTTTCTTGCACTTACTCTCTTTGCCGTAACTTCTCACGCCGCAACCGACTCGCGACCGAACGTGCTGTTCATTGCGATTGATGACCTAAATGACTGGCTTGGTTGTTACGGTGGTCATCCCCAGGTTCAAACACCCCATATCGACGCGCTGGCTGAACGTGGCGTGATGTTCACCAACGCGCAGTGCCAAGCGCCGATCTGTAATCCGTCTCGCGTTAGCATGTTGCTGGGCAAGCTTCCCTCGACGACAGGCATCTATTTTTTGGGCCCAAAATTCCGTGATTCGGAATCGACCAAAGATGATGAGACAATTTTTCAAGCATTTCGAAGCGCCGGGTATCACGTTGCAACTCGCGGGAAAATTTTTCACGGGCCACCGGACAAGGCATCCTTCGACACGATTGGGCCCAATGCCGGTTGGCGTCGGGGTGACACGAAATTGCACTTCACGGTGCCTGGTTCGCATCCACTTTGGGATTGGGGCCAAGTCGACGTACCGGACGAACAACAGCGTGACTATCTGACCGCCGAATGGTCGGCGCAGCAGATCCCAAAACTCGCCGCCGGCGACCAGCCCTTCTTCTTGGCCGTCGGGTTCCACTTGCCCCACGTCCCGATCTACGCATCGAAAAAGTGGTTTGACATGTATCCGATGGCGGACCTGAAGTTGCCGGACACCATCGAGAACGACCGCGATGACTTGCCGGAAATATCCAAGCAGTTGACGATGAATTCGACCGCGCCTCGGCACGAGTGGATGATCGAAAACGATGAATGGCGTCAAGCCGTTCGGGCGTACTTGGCGACCAACAGTTTTGTCGATCACTTGGTGGGCATCGTGCTGAAAGGTCTCGACGATGCCGGACAGCGGGATAACACGATCGTCGTACTTTGGAGCGACCACGGTTTTCATCTCGGCGAAAAACTGCGATGGGCCAAACGTACGTTGTGGGAGGAAACGGCCAGAGTTCCTCTGATCTTTGCCGGTCCAGAAATCGCCTCCGGAACTCCCTGCGAGCGTCCGGTTGGACTCATTGACGTTTACCCGACGCTGTTGAACCTATGCAATGTTCCCATGCGAACAGGGCTTGATGGTGCCGACATCACGCCTTTGTTGGTCGATCCCAGCACGCCTTGGCAACAGCCGGCTCTCTGTACATTCGGACCGAATAACCACAGCCTGCGGTCGGAACGCTATCGATACACCGTGTATGCCGATGGCAGCGAAGAACTGTACGACCATCAGTCCGACCCGCATGAGTGGAACAATCTGGTCGATGCCGATGGAACGAAGTCACCTGAACACACGAAGGTCATCGATCAGATGCGAGCCTACTTGCCGTCGGTCAACGTCGAGATGGTTCCTGGAAGTGCGGGTTCGGATTCACCATTGTATGGCGAAGGCGGCGACGTCTCGCTGCAAGAAGCAATGTCACGCGCCAAGCCGTGAAACGATCGCGTGAAACGTGCGTCATGATGACGCATCGCCGAGGGCAAGTGGCGATGTGATACGAACAAAAAAACAGCTCGGTTGATCGAACCGAGCTGTTCTTGTTGAAGCGTTCAATGTCGCTGGCGATTGCTAGCCGGCGACTTTGAGTTGCGGACGTGCGGCGTCACGCAAGACAGCTTGCAGCCGTTCGAATTCGTCTGCATCGGTAAAGTGAATCGTGATCTTTCCTTTGCCGCGAGCCGAACTCTTGATCTCGACCTTGGTGCCAAAGATCATTCGCATTTCGTGCTGCATCGATTCGATTTGTGGCGAGATTTGGCGACGCTTTTGTCGAGACACGTTGACGACTTTCTTGCCCGTCTCGGCGTCCTCTTCCGCTTTCAACATCTCGGCGACATGCGTCTCGGTGGCGCGAACACTCCATCGCTCGTCGATAATCTTCTTGGCCGTTCGCGTCTGAATCTCATCGTCACCGATGGGCAGCAATGCTCGCGCGTGCCCCGCGGAGATCTCACCGGCGCCGAGCCAGTCCAGAATCGTTTGTGGCAATTCCAACAGACGCATCAGGTTTGCGATGGTGCTGCGATCGATACTCAGTCGGCGTGCCAGGTCGTCTTGCTTGCACTTGTGCTCTTCGATGTACCGCTTGAACGACAACGCCTTTTCGATCGGGTTGAGGTCCTTGCGTTGCAGGTTTTCGATGATGGCAAGTTCGGCCACCAAGCGGTCATCTGCCTCGCGGACTTCCGCACGGATTGTCTTCAGGCCGGCATGGATCGTGGCCCGCAGTCGACGCTCGCCGCTGATCAGTTGGTATCGCCCCTCGACGACGCGAACCAGGATCGGCTGCAGTTGCTGATGGTTCTTGATGCTTTCGGCTAGCGAAGCGATCTCGTCAGGATTGAATTCGCGACGCGGCTGAAACGGGTTGTTTTCGACCTGATCGACGGGCAGTTCCAGCGTCTGGACGCCGGGGGTGTTGCCGTTGGCATCGACGATCGGATTTCCCTCGTCGTCCAGCGGTGTACCGAGCAGAGCGGCAAGTCCTTTGCCAAGTCGACGATCTTTCTGGGTAGCACTAGTCACGCTGGAGCACCTCCATGCACAGCTGAGTATAAGCGAACGCCCCGCGGGATCGCGGAGCGTACTGGAACACGGTCTGTCCGTGACTCGGTGATTCGCAAAGCGAAACGTCGCGAGGCACGACACTATCAAAAACAATGTCGCCAAAGAAGTCGCGTACTTCCTCGTCGACTTCGTGGGTCAATTCAAGGTGTGGTTCGTACATCGTCAGCAGGATTCCGCCAAACGTCAGCCGTCCGTCGGTTGCCACAATGACTTTCTTGATGGTTTGGATGAGCTGCGTCAGGCCTTCCATCGCAAAGTATTCGCACTGGATCGGCATCAGCACTTCGGTACTGGCGGTGAGCGCTGCTTGCGTGAGCGCCCCGACGCTGGGTGGGCAATCAATCAGGATGAAATCGTATTGTTCAATAACCGAATCCAAGTGGCGGCGGACCTGGGCCGTCTCGGTGTCACCGGCCGTTGCAAGCTTGTCGACGTCATGAAAAGTGCGGCTACCAGGAACAATCGATAACGAAGGCGTGCTGGTTTCGACGATGGTTTCGGTTAGTTGCGTTTCGCCAATCAGTGCATGCCCGTTGGTGGGCGAACAGTCCAGGGCGGTGGTTGCGTTGCATTGCGGGTCCATGTCGACCAGCAAGCAACGATGGCCGGCAATGGCCAACGCAGCAGAAAGATTGATGGCTGTGGTGGTTTTGCCCACGCCGCCTTTCTGGTTTACCACGCAAAGGATCCTTCCCACGGGGAATGCTCTCTTGTGAAAGCGAAATCACGCTCGGGTCGACAACGGTCAGCCCTCCGATGACCCGAACAGTACGGCAAATCCGGCTAGTGAAACAAGACTGGTTTCACAAGAAACTGGGATTGACACGGAAGATGGCGGGTCTGGCGACTATGCGTGCTAGGTACACCAATGACTTCTCTTGCATTGACGTGACCAAACGCCGCTAATCACCCAAGGCAAGTCCCTTGGCATGGCTGGCTTGCTGGTCCCGCACTCACTTGGCCGATCACGCGGTGCTTGCTCAGCAGCGCCGGGCACGGTTTGCCCCAGTCCGTTGACCCCAGGCGTGTTGACCCCAGGCGCGTTGTCTCCAAACGTGTCGCCCCAAGCCCGCCCGCTACCTTGCCAGCGTGCTCGATGCGCGGCGTCGACGACGCAGCGCGATTGGAATTCCAGCGATCGCTGTTAGGAACAAGCTGGATGGCTCAGGGACGGCGGTGGCTCGCGGTGCTGTCTCGCCAAGGTAGGCGAACGAATTCAAAAGGAATTCTTTGTTATTGTTGCTCGGATCGGTGTAGCTGGATGCGACAGCGTCCACCGAGCCGATCATCATGTAACGGCCCATTCCAAACGTCCCGAATAGACCGTCCCGCGGCGTGAATGCGCCTCCGGTTGAGTATTGCAGGGCGAAGGTGCCCGTGCTCATGCCGCTGGAGCCGTCCCAATAAGCGTTCTGGTTCGACTTCACGGTACCGACTCCGCCGAATGGCCCGCTGTTGATGACGTCCGCCGCGGTTGCCGGATTTTCATTCATAAATCCGTTGACCGGAAATCGATACTCCGATGCCGTGCCCAGTGTCGAGTTGTGATGCTCTCGAGGGCTTCGCTGGGCGAGCGTATCGGAGAGGCTTAGTGGTGGTCCCGGTGAGATCGACCCCCGCCAGTCATAAGACATGCCGTGTCCGATCGTCAGCAAGCTTCCACCGGAGTTGACGTAATTTGTCAACGTTTCCACTTCACCACCAGGTCCGGATGAGGGTGAGAGGCCGTCGGTGTGGGCAAAGATGACCAGGCCGGCCGATGCTAAGTCGGAATTTGTCAGCGTGGAGACGGTGCTGAAATTCAGCGAGTAGTCCTGGATACCTCCGGTGCCGAAATTCGACGGGTCGGTCAAATCGGAGAAAGCGTTGGCGTAACGTCCCGACGCCGAGAACCCACTGAATCCGTTGGTGTCAAAATCGCGATCGATGACCAAGACGTTGACCATATCGGCATGCGATTGCGAGGGTAACGCAACGATCATCATTGCCGTCACGCCCAGCAACGGTGTGGCCAGCCGAACCGATGCGGCCAATCCGTACAGTGTTTTCGCAGCAAGTATTCGTGTTTTCGCTGCAAGTATTCTTCTAGCCAACATGTTGCGTCCTCTGGTCGGTATGGCCATTCAATCAGGGCCAGGGCGAATTCAGATCAACGCATCCGAAGATCGGACCATGCCAGCCGCGGCGCATCCACCCGAGGCAAATGCGTGCGTGTGGCTGAGGTCGCCCGGCCGCACTCAAAGTCAATAGTAGACAGAACTGGGTGGGCCGAGTTGAGCCCTGCAGCTCAGACGGTCTGCAGGGCCCCCAGAAGTCATGTTCAGGTCAACGGGTTGAACGTCAGGCCACTGAGCAATTTCGGGTAAAAGTAAGTGCTCTTCGCCGGCATTCGCTCTTTGTGCAAGCTGATCGCTTCAATATGAGCCAGCGTGGCGGGCATCACGAGTGCCGCTAGCGTGTAGGGCTCGTCGCTATCACTTTCGGCCTGACTGCCCTCGCCTTTGAGGCCCTGGACCGTTTCGCCGACATCGTGCACATACGTCGGCTTGGGATGGCCCTGGCATCCCAGCAGATTGTCGATGACCAGCCGGTGCAGCAAGCTGACGCCCAGGGCTTGCCACTCGTCACTTTGCTCGGCGGCAATTTCCTTCATCTTGGTGGATGCACCCTGGGCGGCTCTCGCCAACACCCAGGTCTCATCACCGACGGCATACAGTGCGATCAAGCCCTGCTCATCGGCCGATTCCATTTTTGACCAAGCTTGTTCGGCCGCATCAACGCCGCCGGACAATTTCTCGCAGGTGAACGCATCACCGAGCTTGGCGATGATTTCGTCCGAGGTGAATTTGGGCGAACCGCGTAGCAGGCGATGTGTCGGCAAGACGATCATGCCCGGGTCGCTCATGCCAACCAACATTGTCATGACGTAGTTGGCCGGATGATCATCGGCGATGCCGCCGTTCTGCTCGATCAGTTGATCTCGGTAGTTGCAAGCGGTCTCGTAGCGATGGTGCCCGTCAGCAACGAACATCGGCTTGTCTTCCATCAACGCACTCACCTTGGCAGCGACGGTCTGGTCGGTGACTGGCCATAGGATGTGAGTCACACCCAAGTGATCGGTCGCCTCGATGGGAGTGACGCCTTCGGTCGCAGCATCCAACAACGAGATGACTTCGTTGTCCGAGTCCGGATACAGGCCAAAGATTTGGCTGTTGTTCTGCTGGGTGGCCGTCGTCAATTTCAGCCGATCAACCTTGGCCTTGGGGTGCGTTTCTTCGTGAGGATAAATGTTGCCTTCGCCGAATCGCTGTAAGCGAACGCGTCCCATGAATCCACGACGATTGAACGTTTGACCATCCACGTCGAATCGCTGGTGATAGACGTAGTAAGCCGGCTGTTCGTCACGCTTCAGCACGCCTTCTTCGATCCACTGCTGGACAAACTTCGCCGCTCGCTCGTACTTTTCGTCGCCGGTATCGCCGGGTTCAGGGCGATTCAGGATGATGCGGATCACGTTCGCCGGATGCTGTTTGTACAGCTGATCTTGCAGCTGTGGATCAATCACATCGTAGGGCGGTGCGATGACGTTCGAGATCGAACCGACGTGATCGAGGTTGTACCGAATCGCGGTAAAGGGGGCAGTTTGTGGCATCTTTGCGGGTTGTGCTGTTTGTGCGGCTGGATGGTTTGGACGGTTCAAGAGCGGGAAATCGTAGTGCAAGATGGCCGTGGCGCGCAGTGCCCCTTGGCGCACGCGGGATGAGTTCGCGGTGCCACCGTGGCCTACGAAAAAAGCCCCAAGGCCATCGGGGCCTAGGGGCTTCGTTTGACGTCGATCAGGTTAATTCGCGATTAATAGCGATAGTGATCTGGCTTGTATGGACCTTCGATGGGCACACCCATGTATTCGGCCTGTGTCGGGGTTAGCTTGGTAAGCTTGACGCCGAGTTTGCCCAGGTGCAGTCGGGCGACTTCTTCGTCCAATCGCTTAGGCAGCATGTAAACCTGAACCTGATACGTGTCGTTATCACGGTTGTTCCAAAGTTCCAGCTGAGCCAAGACTTGGTTCGTGAACGAGGTACTCATCACGAAACTCGGGTGACCGGTTGCGCATCCCAAGTTGACCAAGCGGCCCTTCGCCAGTGTGATCACGCTGCTGCCGGTATCGTTGAACGTGTAACGGTCAACGGCACCAATATCAGCCGGTTTGACTTCGTCACGAGTCGCGCGACCGGCCGCCACTTCGGCTTCCAGCCAAGCGATATCGATTTCGGTGTCGAAGTGCCCGATGTTGCACATGATCGCATCGTTGGGCATCTTTTTGATGTGGTCGCCCAGGATGATGTCTTTGTTACCGGTGGTCGTGACAAACAAGTTGCCTTCCACGCAAGCGTCTTCCATCGTGACGACTTCATAGCCTTCCATGACGGCTTGCAGTGCGTTGATCGGATCGATCTCGGTAACGATCACACGGCAGCCATAACTGCGAAGACTTGCCGCACAGCCTTTTCCCACATCGCCGTAGCCACAGACGACCGCGACCTTGCCGGCCAACATGATGTCGGTGGCACGTTTCACGCCGTCGGCCAGTGATTCACGACAGCCGTACAAGTTATCGAACTTGGACTTGGTCGCCGAATCGTTGACGTTGATGGCCGGCACTTGCAACTTGCCAGCCTTGTTCAGCAATTCCAGACGGTGCACGCCCGCGGTGGTCTCTTCGCTGATACCGTGGATGTCTGCTAGCAATTCGGGGAACCGATCATGAACCATGGCGGTCAGGTCGCCGCCGTCGTCCAGAATCATGTTCAGATGCTTGCCGTCTTTGAAATGCAAGGTTTGCTCGATGCACCAATCGAATTCTTCGTCCGTCATGCCTTTCCAGGCGTAAACGGGAATTCCGGCGGCCGCGATGGCTGCGGCGGCGTGGTCTTGGGTGCTGAAGATATTGCAGCTGCTCCAAGTGACTTCGGCACCCAGTTCCACGAGCGTCTCGATCAAGACGGCGGTTTGGATGGTCATGTGAAGGCATCCGGCGATGCGAGCACCGGCGAGCGGTTTGGATTCACCGTACTTTTCACGTAAGGCCATCAGGCCTGGCATTTCGTTTTCGGCCAGAGCAATTTCTTTGCGGCCGAATTCGGCCAAAGAGATGTCCTTGACCTTGTAAGGTAGGCGATCGGTTTCGACTTGCGACACTGTGTTCTTCCTATTGAAGAGGTAAAAAAATGCGGCGCACGTCAGAGGGGTTGTGGACCTAACACGGGGACTCCCGCTGGTCCGCAATCCGCCGAACGTGCGGCGCCGACTGCGAAAATACCCGCAAACGGTTGTGCGAGCACAACCATGATAGGCAAATGCCAACTTTTTGGCAGGGGGAATCTTGGGCTGTCCCGAATCCGATGGATGCGGATCGCATTGGCATCGCTACGCCGTTTTTCTGGTTGACGAGTTTCAGGTCGATGAGCGACGCCGGTAACTTGCCCTGACCGCGGAACAATCACCGATCATGTGCCTATTTCGCGGTGAATTGCCGGCTTGCGATTTCCGCGAAGGATCGAATCCGATCGGCAGACTTGGTGCCCCGAGGCTGTTCGACACCGCTGGCGACATCGACTCGAACCGCACCGCTTTGGCGGACGGCTTCGGCGACGTTTTCTGGATGCAGCCCGCCGGCCAGCACCCAGTCGTCTCCGGGGAATTTCAATGACCATCGGCGGATAGCGTTCCAATCGAGCGTTTTGCCGCTGCCGCCGTGGGCGGCTCCGGCATCTGCGTCGAGCAGCAGCAACGCACCGGCAGCGCGCCAAGTGGCGGTTCGCAGCTCGATCTCGTCTGGTGACAGATCGCCGATCGGCAACTTCACCGCGCGAATTACGGTATAGCCGTCATTGATCAACGATGTCGCCATGGCGACTGTTTCATCACCGTGCAATTGAACGACATCAAGTCCCACGCGCTGAACGGTCTCGGCAATCGTCTCGATCGATTCGTTGACAAACACGCCGACGCGGACCAACTTTCGATTCGCCGCATGTTCACTTAATAGACGAGTCGATTCATCGGCGGGGTCGACAAACCGGATGCTGGATGGAAAGAAATTCAATCCGATTGCATCCGCGGCGCTGTCGGCGGCTGCGTCGACGTCCTGCTGCAGCCGAACTCCGCAGATTTTGATGTGAAACACAAAGACGGCTCCTACAACCGATGCAATTTAACATTTCTTTCAACAGCACTGCGCCGAAAGGTCGATCAACAACTTAGTTGGACAGCCCCGTTTTGAAAGTGGCGCTGACCAGATGGGCCCTTGAACAATGGACCGTACGTGCTGTGAAAGCTCATCAGGCTGTGAAAGCTTATCGGGCTGTGAACGCGTATGGGGCTGTAAACGTGAATTGGACGGGATGATTGAAAGCGGCATGCTGAACCGAACACTGATTCGCGATTGGGTTCTATTGTTCATCTGTGGATGGGTCATTGCACACGCGAACTGGCCAGCCGGCGTCCCGGTAAGAACCATCACCTATTGGCCCGGCGACGGCACGGTAAAACAAACCGTCGTTTCAGCAAACGATCCCCGCGTAGCGATCTTAAAGGACCGCATCCGGCGTTGGGATCAAATCGCGGATCCGACCCCACTGGTGGTCGCGAAGTGGCGCCGGGAACTGGCCGATTTCTATTGCCAGTCCGGCATCGGTGCAGGGTCTGCGGAGCCCGACGCCGAATCACGCCCTCAAGGACCACTGTCGCAGACGCCCGTGCGACAAGTGTCTTTCACGCCCGATGGGAATCGTGTCCTGTCCGCCAAAGTCGCCGAGAGTTCAGACACTCGATACTGGCGGACGGTTCGCGATCGTACCGACGCATGGATCCACGATTGTGAATCGGTGCTTGCGGCAAAGCGTATGGCCCGCGGCGCTCCGCCTGCACAGCTGGGGCCGATTCTTGCCGGACCGGTTGGAATGGTGGGCAACTTTTTGTCGGCCTTGATCGCCGCGATGATGGCGACCGGTTTCTGTCTGTGGTCGCTGACTTGCCCGTCGATCGAGTTGAACGCTGACGAGCACGCGATCCGGCGATCTCGCCTGCAAGTGTCCGCGGATCGTGCGGTGGATACGATTGCCGTCGGAGTGCCTGCGCGCTGGGTCCGCGTCCATCAACCGGTCGGTGTGAAACTGCGAAGCTGGTCATTCGCAGCGCTCGTCATGGCTGCGATTGCCACTCAGCTGAACGTCATTCTTTAGCCATTTCTTTGGCCGCTGCTTCCTTTCGCGGCAACGTCTGTTTCGGCGTCCTGGCTTGCCGGAGACGCAATATTTGTCGCGTACGCATGGGTGCGTTGTGGTGTTGCTCGGCGATCAGCTGAATGCTTTTCGTCAGACGGACTAACGATTGTGGCAGGTTATGCCGATTATTCCGAATGTTCGATTCCTCACCAGGTTTGGTTTCCAACTACGATTCCTCCCCCCAACGCGGTCCGATAGCGATGTCAGCTCAGCAATCCACCTTCGAAATTCCACCGTTCCCAGCGTTTCCTAGCGTCAGCCGCTATGTAGCCACCGGAGCACTCGAGGATGCGCGGCAGCGTGTCAGCCGCAGCATCGATGCGTGCGAAGGCCTTTCGCTGGTCATCGGGCCTCCCGGAACGGGCAAGTCGTTGTTGTGCGGTGTGTTGAGTCGTGATTTTGCCAAGTCGCACGACGTGGTCAATTTGGGCGACACGCCCATCGAAAACGCCGCGACGTTCTATCGGCATTTGCTGCATCATTTGAATGTGGCGTTCGAATCGATCCCGGAAGGCGACTTGCAGTTAGCACTGATCAATCGAGTGCGTGACGCAAAGGCTACCGAGAAAGGCCTGCTGTTGTTGGTCGACGAGGCGCAGGCGATGTCGCCAGAAGTGCTCGAGGCGATCCGGATGACCACCAACATCATGCTCGACGGGCGACCACGCGTTTACGCGGCGGTTTGCGGCGGACCAAAATTGGATGAAACGCTGTCCCTGCCCGCACTCGAGCCACTGACGCAGCGCGTCGCAGCCCGGTGCTATTTGCATCCGCTGAACTCGCAAGAAACTCGCGAATACATTTGCGAATCGATTCGGCACTGCAACGCCGTCCCAGAAGATACGATTACCGACGAGGCCATGGCGGCAGTACACCACGCCTGCAGTGGCGTTCCGCGACTGATCAACCAACTGTTGACCGCGGCCATCGATGTTGCCGCCGAAGCCGACGAAGATGTGATCACCGATGCATTGATCGATCGCGCCTGGGCAGAGCTTCAGCAGTTGCCAAGTCCGATGATCGAAGAACCATCGCTGAAGGGCAATTCGTCTTCGGTCGAATTCGGCCAGCTGGATGAGTCGGCCTCATTCGAATACTCGAGTGAGCTTTCTGATGAGCCCGCGTCGTATGAGCCCAGTTGCGGTGAGTCCAGTTGCGATCAGCCCAGCACAGAACCTGCCTACATGGAAACCGTTGGCCAAGCCGAATGTGATACTCCGTCCGGCGATGCTGCATACTGTGATGAGCTTTCGGCGTGTGAAACCGATGAACGGGTCGATCTGGCATGCACGATCGACGAAGACAAGTTGACGATCTGTGAGGCCGACGAGGTTGTCGAGATTCCGCCGACCGCGCCTCAAACAGTTTTGTTCGGCGACTTTGACGAAGAAGAGGATGTCGAGTTGGGCAGTGGGATTGCGTCGGCGCACGAAGCCGTCACGCCGGCACCGCTGGACTTGGAATCCATGTTGCATTCGGAAATCATCGGTATCGCCAGCGATGCATCTGACGCCAGTCGGCACCACGAGTTTAGCGACTTGTCGATCGACGGCGCACCCGTTGAACCGGAGACGAATGCGGATCAGAACACCGTCCTGTGGATGGACGATGTGGAATCCACCGAACCTCTCGACGACGATTCCGACATCGTGATCCATGACGATTCGGACATGTTGGTCATCGAAGACGATGTCGACGTGGAACTGACCGACACGACGGCGCGGATTGATACGGAAGAACAAGTCGTGAGCGTTGACTTCCAAGCCATGTTGTCACGGATGCGTCATGGATCGTCCAAAGAGGCGTCATAAACGCTTGTGGACGAAACAGACAAATCGCGTTTCTCGTAAGGATGTTCAAGTGCCGCTTTCTGGGTTGGTGGACGAGATTGCTCAACTGGGCCGCAGCAAACGGCGCACACCCGTCTTGGTCACGCCTGGATATCTCTCACTTCGCCCGCCGTTCTTTGTCGAACTTACCGGCGAACTGCTAAAGCGAAACGAAGCGATTCCGAGCGTGCGGATCGATTGGTTGTGCAACGTCAGCTTGATTCGGCAACGTTTGGCTCGTTTTCATGCCCGACGAATTCAAGCGGCAATTGATCGCGATCCTGCGACCGCCGGGCGAGTCGAAATGGTCGTTGCCGCGTCGATCGGACAGAGACGCGATTGCGAAGATTCGCTCGTTTTAGGCCTATCCGATGAGCATCAAGACTTGCCGCCATGGGCACAAACCATTCAATTGAGCGGATTAATACGACATCCCACGCTTCAGCTTTCTTGAACTTGAACGATCCTGCCATTGAATCCCGCCTCGCTGTGGACGGTGCCGCTTTGCCGATCCGCGTCTTGATTGGCGTCTGTACGTTCAACGAAGCGTCGAATATCGGTCCGCTGCTGTCGCGATTGCGGAAATCGATCCCGGAAGCGGATATCGTCGTCGTCGACGACAATTCGCCGGATGGAACGGCTTCGCGCGTGCGAGACGCGATGGAAACGGACGACAAGATTCATTTGGTCGTGCGCGAACATGAGCGTGGTTTAGGCGGTGCGATCCTGCACGCAATCTCGGTGGCTATCGACGCAGATTCCGAATTCTTTCTAAACCTGGACGCCGATTTAAGTCATTCGCCGGAGCAACTGGCCGAGCTGTTGGCCTTGGCACGCCACCGGCCCGATGTGGATGTCGTCGTGGGCTCGCGGTACGTCGATGGTGGCAAGATCGAAGGGTGGCCGCTTCGACGGCGGGTGATGAGCCGCATGTTGAATCGATTCGGCACGATCGGTTTGGGCCTGCCTGTGCGTGACTGCAGCGGTTCGATGCGCTGCTATCGCGTTGAATCGCTGCGGAAACTTGATTTCGATGGGCTGAAGAGTCGCGGGTATGCGCTGCTGGAAGAGTTGTTGGTCCATCTCAACTCACGAGGCAGCAAAATGGCCGAGGTCCCGATTACGTTTGTCGACAGACAACAAGGCGAAAGCAAGTTGACGATCGGCGAAGCGCTGCGATCGGTCTCGCAAATGCTAAAGCTAGCCGCATCGCGAAGATAACGTTGCAACACTTGCGGTTTGCCTCTCATCTTGCGGTTTGCCTCTCATCCTGGGCTATCTCTGGCTATCTCTACAGCTCGACGTGATGGACTCATCGCGACCGCAGTCGGAACACAAGACATTGCCACCGCCGCAAGACGGTGGCGACGTTCGGATGCATAAAATCACGCTTGTCAGTTAACGCCGCTGTCGAGATGTCGCTGTGGCGACCGCGGCGTGTTGTTAACATCGTGACACATTTGGACAATGCGACTACGGGATCTCGATGGGCATTGGCGTTGATCCGTCGGGTTCGGTGACGGGCAGCAGAGCATCATGCGATTCTAGCTGGTCACGAAGCGCTACAACCATCTCGCGAAGTTTTTCCGGCTCTTTGTCGGCGAGATTGGTTGATTCGAAGGGATCATTGGCAAGGTTAAACAATTGGTACCGGAGACCTTCGGAATCCTCCGACGGAATGAAGTGATAGATCACTTTCCAGTCGCCCTGTCGCAGGCACGAAAAATACGTGCTGCGGTGTGGCGCGTGAGGGTAGTGCATCAAGAAGGATTCTTCCCGTGACGGATCGTTTGCACCGGTCAATAACGTTGCCAAGTTGTCGCCGTCGACGACATGATCACTGGGTGATTCGAATCCGGTCAGCTGACCGATGGTTGGAAACAAGTCGTTTACCGACGCGATCTGCTCTTGAATCACACCGGCGGGAATCGTCAGACGCTTTTGGGTTTCGTTATTCGGATTCGGTTTGGCCCATGCCGCGATAAAAGGAATTCGCATGCCGCCTTCGTAGTGCGAACCCTTTTTGCCTCGCAGCGGCGCCGCACACGCGACGGCATGTTCGTGTCCCAGCGGAGCGTCGGTTCCGTTGTCGCCCAAGAAAAAGATCAACGTGTCTTCGGCAACGCCCAGGTCGTTCAAGTGATCCATCAAATCACCCAAAGACTTGTCCATGCCCTCGATCAAAGTCGCGAAGTTCTGAGCTTTTGCTGGCTTGCCCGAATCAGTGTAATGGTCGGCAAATCGGGGATCACTTTGGTGGGGGCCGTGAACGGCGTAGTGAGACATGTACAGGTAGAACGGCTTGCCGGTCTTGACCGTTTCATCCAGCCGAGCTTTCGTTTCGATGGTCAACGCTTCGGTCAGAAACGTATCGGTGCCGTGGTACTTTTCCAGGTGCGGAACCGCGTGGTGGGCTCTGGCGGTTCCCGCCCCATAGTTTTCTTCCGCGTAATAGCTGCCTGGCGCACCAAACGATGCACCGGCAATGTTGTAATGAAAACCTAAGTTCAGCGGTTCGGCGCCTTCGGTGTTGTTTGCGCCAAAGTGTCCTTTGCCGACGTGAATGGTTTCGTACCCAGCTTTGGCAAGCTGTCGGGGCAGCGTCACGTCGCTTGAACTGAGGCCTTCCCAGTCCCACTGCGGCGGACCATTGGGGCCGCGGTTGTCGGTTTGTGGATTGATCCAATTCGTCGCACCATGTCGAGCGGCGTTTTGGCCGGTCATGATCGAGATGCGAGTCGGTGAACAAACGCTCATGGCATAAAAGTTGTTAAACCGAATGCCGGCCGATGCGAGGCGTTCCATGTTCGGCGTTCGGTAGTAGTCGTTTAGCGGATAACGCTTTGCGTTGCCTTGGCCGTCGGTCAGAAACGGCAGCGAGGTATCCATGACGCCCATATCGTCGACCAAAAACACGACGATGTTGGGACGACTGGCCGCTTGCGCGGTCGGTGCGGGCACGAGCAGAGCGATGAGCGTTGCCGAGGCCACGAGGGCCGAGACGATGCGGGTCGAATTCACAGCGGCTTTCCGGTTGGTGGGATGCGAAAGGAGGGACGAACATGGCATGCACCATGCGTGATCCAGATTCTAATCGATCCGATGCTGACCTATGTGCGTTGCGGTTGATCCTTTGCGATGATTTTCCTGAGCCACTGCATCGCCGCTTTCGCGATCCTCGCTTGCAAGATGTCCGGGTGGCCGCCCAGCACGATGGTCGTGCGAAACGCCTTGTCGCTTGGATCCACAACGGTCAATGCGACTTCGGCCGCGGGCATCGGTTGGTCACTGGATGCATCGAGTGACGGATAGCGATCGACCATCAACAGCCACTGGGCCGCGAACTGTTGCCGCAGCGCCGTAAGAGCGGTCGGTACGTCCGATGCGTTGCCTAGGCGAAGAATGTCGTCGCTCACGCACAACGACAGACCACCGCGGTAGGACGACGTTTCGCCGAGCGATGCAAACCAGTCGCCCAGCGGTGCCGCTTGACCGAGTTCGATCACCACCAACGACTGACCGAGTTCTTTCAGTGATTCATCGATCGCGTGATACTGTTCGAAATTCTCGCCGTCGCCAAAGTAGAATTCTCCGGCACGCGCGAAGACTTCCTGGCGTGTCGCAGCGATCATCGCAATGCACTCCTCTTCGGTTTCCGCTGTTGCGGTGATCCTTAGCGAGATCGTTGCGGCCGAAACGGTGATCCCGACGCGCGGTTGGCGGTCGCGTGCGATCATATCGCCGAGACGTTCTTCCATGTCGCTTTCACCGGTACCAAACAGCTTCATCACGTTTTGGCGAATACAGACATGGCCACCGGAAGCTTCCAAGATTCTGGGAGCCACCGTGTCATGAAACATACGCTTCATTTCCGCCGGCACTCCCGGCAGTGCGAAGATGCGACTGGGCGGACCGTGCTCTCGGGACACATCCATGTCGACCCCCGGGGCGGTTCCTTGCGGATTGAAAATCTCGCGACTGCCCACCGGAAACATCGCTTGAACGCGATTGCGATGCGGCATTTCTCGCTGGCGGCGGGCGAACATCGATTCGATGTGTGCAAGCGCCGATTCGCTGATTTCCAGCGGTCGGTCAACCACGGCGGCCAGTGCTTTACGCGTCAGATCGTCTTGGGTGGGACCAAGTCCGCCGGTGCTGATCACGATGTCGGCACGCCGGGCGGCGATACGAAAGACTTCAAAATTGTCTTGCAGTGTGTCGCCGACCGTCGAATGGAACGCCACCTCGATTCCCAGCTCACCGAGCCGATGGCTGAGCCACTGGGCATTGGTGTCCAGCCTTGCGCCACTGGTCATCTCGTCGCCGATGGAGATGACTTCAGCTCGCAGGCTCCTTGGCTTGGTCGGCGACACTTGATTCATCGGCTTGCTTGTCCAGTCGGGCGATCGGTTTGTCCGGCGTGCATAGGATCGAATGTCGAGGAGACTGATCCAGCACGATTATCCGATTGGTATACCGGTCATCTCGCTCGAAGAACATCCGTTGGCGAATCCACTTGGGGCGTGTGGCTCGCGCCGGCTGGATTTCAAAGTACCACCACACGTGAGCACCCTCGGACTTTCGGCCGATCCAGTGATACTTTACCGCTTGCGATCGATCGGTTTCTGCGTCCGCAGCAGGCTGGACGTCGCGGAAATCAGCGTGCTCGGATAGCTGGAAGTTTTTGCGCAAATAGGCCACGCCCCATCGTGAGATTTCAACGTCCTGGCGGTGGTTCTTTGACAGCCATTGCTCATCCAAGACATGTAATCGCAAAGCGACCTCAACCCGACCGGATTGATCATTCCACTCGACTTCGGACACGGTTTCATGGACCGGATGCAACAGCGCGGTCGATGCGAGCAAGTAAATCGCTAGCAGACTGATCACGATGCTTTGGGCCGCCAGCCGTAAATCTCAGCCAAGGCACCACAGACCACATCGCGCAGACGCGCCAGCGGGATCGGCTTGCTAAGCGTTTTGTAGGCCCGCATTCGTTCCGCTTCCCGTCGGCTTTCGTCGTCCCACTGGGCGCTCATCAGAACCAAGGGGGGGGCGGCGGGCTGTGAGGTCAGATGATGCATGACTTCCAATCCGGTCAGCCGCGGCATGTGGACATCCATGATCGCCAAATGGACGTTGCTGGTGGCGATTTTTTCGATCGCTTCCTGGCCATCGCGGGCCTCGGTGACATGGAAACCGCGACGCGTCAATGCCTCGCTGATCACGCCTCGAAAAGCGGAATCATCGTCGGTCACCAACAGGTTTGGGATGATCGTCACGGCTTGATCGTGCATATAAGACGCCGCCAAATTAGTCGTGACTGCCAACGCGGCAGCTTGCACACGAGTATCATTATACATGCAATCTTGATGCCAATGAAACATCGCACCGCAAGTTAGGGCTGGTTTGCCGCCGGTCTGGAATGAGTCCGCTGCTTATGAATTCGCCCGCTGTCAAACCGCCCACGGCTGCCCAGGCCGTCGATGCTACGGCCGCGGTTGCCGCCGTCAGCGACTTGTCCAAGCGCATAATCGCCAATGTCGAGCAGGCGATCGTGGGCAAGCGTAAACAGTTGGTGTTATCGATGGCCGCTTGGCTAAGCGGCGGTCACATTTTGCTGGAAGACGTCCCCGGAGTGGCCAAAACCATGCTCGCTCGCGCCATGGCGCGCAGTCTGGGCTGTCAGTTCAAACGCGTGCAGTGCACGCCGGATCTGTTGCCGACGGACGTCACTGGGACATCGATTTTCAACCAAAAGACCGCCGAGTTCGAATTTCGGCCGGGGCCCGTCTTCACTCAGATTTTACTGGCCGACGAAATCAATCGGGCGACTCCACGGACTCAGGCGTCGTTGCTTGAAGCGATGGCGGAGTCTCGCGTGACGGTCGACGGTACGACTCACAAACTGGATGAACCCTTCCTTGTGATTGCGACCCAGAATCCGGTCGATCACGAAGGCACGTTTCCGTTGCCTGAAGCACAGTTGGACCGTTTCCTGATGCGTTTTCATCTCGGCTATCCGTCGATGGAAGAGGAATTGCGCATGCTGGAAATGTTAGAGAAATCGCATCCGGTCGATCGAATCAAGCCGGTCGCAAAAGCCACTGAACTGGTCCAGGCCCAGCACGCGATCCGCTTGGTGCACGTCGATCCTCGCGTTCGGCAATACTTGTTGCAAATCGTCGACCTGACGCGAAAGCACGAGGACTTGGCGCTTGGTGGTAGCCCACGCGCCTCGATCGCGTTGTTTCGCTGTTCCCAAGCAATCGCGGCGATTCGAGGACGTGCGTACGTGTTGCCGGATGACGTTAAACGGATCATCGAACCGGTGATGAACCACCGATTGATTTTGCGCCCCGAGAGCCGCTTGCGAAAAGTGACAACGCAGAGCGTCTTGCAAGACATTGTCGGCGACGTGGCAGTCCCGACGATCGAGGCGCGATAGGTTTCGCAGATGAGCGATGGATGGTCAGCGGTGAATAGCGAATCGACCGCTGATGGCGTTGCTGGACCTCGCGCGGCGCAGATTGCTCCGCCGCGACAACGTTGGTTTCCCATCGCCGCGGGAATCAGTGCATTGATGCTGGCAGGGATTCTGTTTGGCGCATCGCTGTGGTTGCTAGCCGGCATGGCTGCGGTGATGGTTGTGGGACTCGCTTGGTTTTCGGCGACGACGTGGACCGATTCGGCAAGTGCGACACGCAACGCGTTGCCTGCGGAAGTCAAAATCGGGACGCGTTTACCCGTCGACGTCACAATCACCAACCACAGCAAATTGCCCATGCTTTGGTTGTTGGCCGAGGATTTGTTGCCACGCTGGAACACATCGGCACAGCGTCCGACGTTGGCAGTCGAAGGCGACCGGATTGGCGTATTGATGTTGTGGGCCGGCGAGTCCGGACATCTGCGATACTCGATCGAATGTCACCGGCGCGGATATTTTCAAATCGGGCCGACGGTTTTGGAAACGGGCGACTTGATGGGAATGTTTCGCCGCTATCGTGTTGGATCCGAACCGCAATACGTCACCGTCTTGCCCAACGTCAAGCCGCTTTCGTCGTACGAGATTGGTTCGCGCCGTCCGATCGGTGAAATCCGAGTTCGCGAGAACGTGATGGATGATCCCACCCGGCTCCGTGGGATTCGCCGCTGGCAGCCGGGGGATCCAATGCGGAGTGTTCACTGGGCGGCGACCGCACGGACGGGTGTCTTGCACAGCAAGGTTTACGAACCGTCATCGATCGCCGGCGCGACATTGGTACTGGACTTTCACGTCGACACGATGCCTGATCGACACGAACCCACGCGCAGCGACTTGGCCGTGACCGCCGCCGCGTCGATCGCAGCCTGGCTGCATGAATCGGGTGAACCATTCGGGCTTGCGACCAATGGCCGTGACGCGGCGGATCGAATTCGAACCGAAGGTTGGGCGGGTGATCATCGCGTTCGGGCGACTGCGCAGGCGTCGGCCGAAATGCAAAGCGAAAGTGATCGCCGCCGACCGGTCATCTTAAAAGCCGATCGAGGACCGACGCACTATCAAGAGATCGTTCGTACGCTGGCACGATTGGAACGAACCGACGCGCTATCGCTGGCCGACTTGCTGGTGGAAAGCGAATCGCAATTGTCCAATGAAACAACGCTGCTGGTGATCTTTCAGCGAACGAATCCCGAGGCGACTTCGGCGTTGATCGGACTTTCCCGCCGCGGATGGGCGGTCGCGGCGATCATCAACACGCACGACATCAACGACTACTCGTCCGCCGCCGGCCCTTTGATTGCTTGCAATATTCCCACATTTCATTTGAGTTCAGAAGATTCGATCGTTGACGTTTGCCGCGCCGCCGTTCGTTAGTGTTCACCGGCCCCAGTCTGCGCAGGTTCGTCACCAGTTCGTTTTTGTTTGTAGGCTGGAACAAGCCCTGCGCAGTTCCGGCATTGAATCGCCGTTTGATTGCGCGTTGCCGGAACTGCGCAGGGCTTGTTCCAGCCTACTTTGTGCCTCTGGACGTTGCTTCGGGCGCTTTCCGAACTTTCACTTCAGCGAGTTGGTTAATTATGCCGATTCTTCCGATCGTAGGGGGGTGAGTTCGCGACGGGTACGATCGTGCGCTCACCAATACATTGAATCGCCAGAACGAGTCGTTCGTTGTGGTTTTTAGTCTTGGTGACGACGGATCGAACCATGCAAATCACTTTCAAGCGCGCCGCGTGCGCAGCCACTCTCGCCCTTTCCTCGCTCGGCGTGCAATCAGCCGATGCCCAACGACCGGTGATTCCGGGGACCGGCAGCGAGATCGTTGGAGTCGCCGATGATTTCGAGGATCCCAATTGGGGATACGTCCCTCGCGATCCGAAAAGCACCGAAGACATCGACGAGAATCAGCGCGGCCCGATGGGCCGGAGCACCAATGGTCGCTGGTATGAAGGAATCAAACGCGGGCATCCCGACATCGTTCGGCGCGTCCCCACGCCACCGGGAGGATTAGAGGGCAGCACCGGTGCGTTGTTGCTGAAGTCAAAATTCACCGGCATCCCTGGGCAGCCCAGTCGCACCATGCACCAAGACGACTTTGTCGCCAACGTTCAGTATCGTCTGCGTCGACGCGTCGATATTTCCGAAGCGCCCAGCGTCACGACTCGCGTGTACTTGCCACCAGTCAAAGAATGGGAGCAACGCAGCGGGCCGCATTTCGGTTTTCGACTTGCCTTGGAAACGACGGCGATGGTCGACAAAGAAGTCGGGATCGGGATCTTTAAACGCACCGTGGAAGAAATGGGCAACGAAGTCTACTGGCCCGGAATGTTTGTCGAGTTCGAAAGCAAGACAACCACTGGCAAGCCAGACGACTATGCCTATTTGCGAATTCGCAGCAATCGTCGTGGTGGAGATTTTCGCGGGCCCCAAATCACCACGACTGGCTGGTGGACGATGGGCATGAGCGTCACGCCGGACGGCATGGTGCATTACTATGCGTCGCCGGGCGTGGATGACTTGACCGAAGCGGATTACATCACCAGTCAATATCCCTACGATTACCGAGCCGAACGATTCCGCACCTTTTTCTATAACATCTGCAGTGCGGATGACGGATATCGTTGGAGCACGGCATTCATCGTCGATGATCCAAAGGTGTTCTTGCTGAGACCACGTGGTGGTGCTCAGGTCGCAACACGATCATCGAACAAACGCTAAAACGTTCGCGAGCCGCACGTAGGCCAGCCTCGCTTGAGGGTGGCCTACGCTTTTGTACGCTTCGTACTTTTGGCGAGCTTCGTTGTGCTGCTAGGCTTTGTTGTGATGGCTCTCTTTTTCTTTGAAAACACGGCAATGCATCGAATCGCATTGCGTTTGGTATAGCGATCTAGTTGTCGCGGATCGTTGACGCCGCCATCTGGATCGCTTCTTCTCGGCTGGTCACAACTCCGTTGAGCTGCGCATCGCGGATCGCACGGAGTGCTTTGGCGAATGTCGGGCCGGGACGATAACCCAAGTCTGCCAAGTCGTTGCCGTTGATCAGTGGCGGCGGATCCAATCGTTGCGGTTCCCAGCTCAGCGCCGTCTTGCAGCGGTTGACGCCCGCTAAGTCGGCATCGCGGCCGGATGCGACCGCTTGGGCGACTGCGATAATGCTTGCGACATCGCGATGGGTCAGCACCGGTTGCACCTTTGACCAGGGAAGCGATTCGGCGCGGATAACCGTCTCGTGAAGTGCGATCGCGGCATTGATTTCTCGTTGCTCTTCATTAGAAAGTTTCCAGCGGTTCGCGATTCTGGAAAGTGAACCGTCCGGTGTGGCCAACAAGACGCAAGCCAGGGCACGAGTAAACGTTGGTTCCGACAGGTTGGACAACAACTTCGCGGCGAGTTCCTGATTGGCACTCATCCACTCTGGGAATACCGGTTCGATCAACCGGACATCGCTCAGCAATTGGACGCCCTGGATTGCTGCGGGCGATTGCATGATACGACGCATCTCGGCGCCGATGCGTTCGCCGCTGACCATTGCAATCGTCGATGCGTGCTCGATGATGGCTTGTTTCGTTTCAGGGGTCAGCGAGAAACCGAGGGTGGTTGCGAAACGCACCGCGCGCAGCATCCGCAGCTTGTCTTCGTCGAACCGTTGGTGTGGATCACCGATGGTGTGCAAGATGCCGTCGCGCAAATCGTCTCGGCCACCAACAAAATCGATCACGCAGTGGTCAGTGGAATCGTAAAACATGCCGTTGATCGTGAAGTCACGACGAAGGGCATCTTGTTGGGCGTTCCCATAGTGCACGCTGTCGGGGCGTCGGCCATCGCTGTATTCGCCGTCGCTGCGAAACGTCGCGACTTCGGTGGGAAGCAGGGTTTCGCCCGATGCTTGAGCGGCTGATTTTTCTGGCAGCACACCGATCACACCGAACGACGATCCGAATGCCAGCGTATTTCGCTTTCCGAATACCTTGCGAACGGTTTCCGGCGTTGCGTCGGTGGCCACATCGTAATCCTTGGGGTGCCTTCCCAATAGCGCATCGCGAACACAACCGCCTGCCAGAAACGCACTGAAGCCAGCGTTGTGCAACACAGCGATGATGCGTTGTGATTCGGCCGACGCGTCACACTCAAATCTTGCTCGCACATCGGCAGAAATTTGGTGGCAAAACTGCGGATCGATTTGGCTCGGGCCGCTAGTTGAACGCGGGCCGCTTACTGGATCGCGGCCATTCGCTGGATCGGGGCTGCCGGGTGGACTTGGGCGTTTCGATGAAGATTCGTGTGACAATGCTTTGGGTTTCGAAAAAGCGATAGCAATTCTTAGGTTTGTTCGCGGCTCAGACCGTAAATGCAGCAACAAATTCGCAACTGCGATTGAAGGTTTGTTTCCGTTCGGCTAAACCATTTGGCATGGACGTGGATCGAATCAAGCCGGCGACGCGACGCAAGCGAGGAGTGGTTGGCGTCATCATGCGCAGCGAGAAATTCCTGATCATTCGTCGCAGTCTAACCGTGACCGCGCCCGGACGCCTATGTCTGCCCGGCGGCGGGATCGAGGAGGGAGAAACGGAATCGGAGGCCCTGGTTCGCGAAATGCAGGAAGAACTGGCCATGGACGTTACGCCGGTTCATCGATGTTGGCGGAGCGTGACCAGTTGGGGAACCAATTTGGCTTGGTGGCGTGCCGAGATCGCACACGATGTGCAGCCGGTGGCGAATCCGGCGGAAGTTGCGGAAATTTTTTGGCTTTCGGCGGACGAGATTCGACGCGAAAAAGACATGCTGGCTAGTCTTCCCGCCTTCGTCGACGCGCTCGACCGCGGCGACGTCTCACTTTCTTGATCGTTTCGACCGCATTTTCGCTTGGTTTCCAGCGCAGACTCGCCACTCTCGGCCTCCGTTAGCGGTTTCTAACCCTGGGTGATGATCCGGCCATAGCAGAATAGGAAGATCACGACGTGCACCGCCAGCACCGCGGCGGACCGCTTAGGAATGGGCGAATACATGCCAAAAATTGATAACACGCAGCCGAGTGCCGCAATCAGCGTCCCACCCGAAGGAAACCACCATGTCGCGGGAATGGCGAATAGCAGGACCAACACGGCTGCCGCTACCGCGCCCAAGGCCGTGTATCGCAGCGGGCCAACATCGTAGAACACTTCGGGGCTGACTGCCGTAGCGGTGGTGTTGGTGGTGCTTGCGGTTGGTGTTCCTGGAAATTCCGGATTGGGATCAACAGCAAATGGCGACCCGACGCGAATGGTCTCAGCGGATTCGTCCTTATCGGGCTGGGATTCGGCTGCGGCGGAGGCATCAGCGTCGGATTCGCCCGATCTTGGATCATTCATGATGGGAACCCTTGCGTTTTTGATGAGATCGTTGGTTATTGGCAGCAGCTCGCGTTACCCGGAACGCATTGCATTGGAAGCATCGTCATGGGCGACCGCCGCGCCGAACGCATCCGATCGATATTTTCGTCAGATGCCGCCAAACAGTGTACCGGGCATGAATGTACCGAGCATGAATGTACAGAGCGTGAATGTACAGAGCGTGAACCTGCCGGGCGTGAACGTGCCGAGCGTCAATGTACCGGCCGCGAATGTACCGAGCGTGAATATTGTCATGGCGATCACCACCCCGCTATTCTAAGTTAGAGATAATCCCGAACCAACCGCACGCGACGTTTGGCAAAGCGTCGATCGCGAGCGACCAGCCGACAAAAACGCCCACCGGTCTTGCCAACCCAATCGTAAGTTTGAGTCTTGTTTTGATGCACATACGTCGTCGGTCTTTTCTGCTCGTAATTCTGTCTTGCTGTTTGGTGTTTTTGGGGGCGTCGTGTGACGCCGATGCGACGGGGCAATCGCCGGTCGCCCCTGAAGTTGCCGACGCGTCCGACGAAGCCGAGCAGTCAATGGCGGGAATCTCCATTCCCGACGCCTGGCAAATCTCGCTATTCGCTGCCGAACCGAATGTCGCAAACATCGTGGCGTTCGACATCGATCATCGCGGCCGCCTGTTTGTTGCAGAATCGTTTCGGCAAAACCGCGGTGTGACTGACAATCGTGCTCATGACGAGAATTGGTTACTTGCGGACCTTTCCGCGGAAACGGTTCAAGACCGAATCGATTATCACAAGCGACTCCTTGGCGACGGTGCGATCGCCTATGCCCAACACGACGATCGCGTCCGCCGAGTCGTTGATGTCGACGGTGACGGACACGCCGACCATTCGACGGTGCTGGCCAGCGGCTTTCATCGATTGGAAGAAGGTACCGGTGCCGGCGTCCTAGCGCGAGGCAACGAAGTCTTTTACACCTGCATTCCCAAGCTTTGGAAATTGATCGACGACGACGATGATGGCGAAGCCGAAGAACGCATTGTGATGTCGGACGGCTACGGTGTCCGCGTCGCGTTTCGCGGACACGATTTGCACGGGCTGATCGTCGGTCCCGACGGTCGCTTGTATTTTTCGATTGGCGACCGTGGGTACAAGATCACCAAAGCCGACGGACAAGTGCTGGCGGATCCTGCATCGGGTGCCGTGTTTCGCTGTGAGTTGGACGGTTCAAATCTCGAGGTCTATGCGACGGGACTGCGCAATCCACAAGAGCTTGCCTTTAACGATGTCGGCGATCTGTTCACGGTCGACAACAACAGTGACAGCGGCGACATGGCCCGCGTCGTTCATCTCTTGCAAGACGGCGACTCGGGTTGGCGAATGTACTATCAGTATCTTCCGGACCGCGGTCCATTCAATCGCGATAAATTGTGGGAACCGTTGCATGCCGACCAGCCCGCCTACATTGTGCCGCCGATTGCGAACCTGACCGACGGCCCCAGCGGATTGGCGTACTATCCGGGAACCGGGTTTGGTGATCGGCTGAACGACACGTTCCTGGTTTGCGATTTCCGCGGCGGAGCTGCCAACAGTGGAATCCGTTCATTCAAGCTGGATGCCGATGGTGCCTTCTATGGTATGGGCGAAGACGACCAATTGGTTTGGAATGTACTGGCCACCGACCTTGCCTTTGGCCCCGAGGGCAGTCTGTACGTTAGCGATTGGGTCGACGGTTGGGATGGTGTGGGCAAAGGCCGGATGTATCGACTCTCGGACCCGCAGCACAGCGAATCCGAAATCGTTCGCCAAGTGCATTCCCGGCTTTCGTCTGACTGGTCACAGCGGCCCACGGATCAATTGGCCGATGATCTGGCGCACGTCGATAGGCGCGTCCGCCTGGAATCACAATGGGAACTTGCCCGTCGCGGCGAGACCGAGGTGCTGGTAAGCGTCGCAACAGACGTTCAAGCCGACCTGCGATCACGATTGCACGCGATTTGGGGACTCGATCAGGTGCTGCGTCGCGAGGATTCGGAGGGTTCGACGGGGCCGGATGCGATTGCCAAAATCCGTGGACTATTGACGGATGAACATAGCGAGATTCGCGCCGCCGCGGCAAAATTCGTGGGCGATAACGACGCCGCCGCGGCAATCGATCCGCTGTTGTCCTTGGTAAAGGATCCGTCGGCGCGTGTTCAGTACTTTGCAATCCGCGGGATTGCATCTCTGCTTCGGCACCCCGATGCTCAAGCGCAAAAAGGTTTAGCTGATCGTGTTTTGCCCCATGTGATCCCCGTGATCGCCGAGCATGCAAACTCGGACCCGGCGCTGCGGCACGCTGGCGTTATGTTGTTTGCGGCGCTCGAGAATCCTGGGCAATTACAGAATCTGTCAACCTATTCCGATGTCGCGGTCAGGCGTTCAGTTGTTGTCGCGCTGCGGCGATTGCGTTCGGGGCATGTTGCCAAGTTATTGTCAGATGAGGATCCACAGGTGGTGGCTGAGGCGGCCCGTGCCATCCATGACACACCCATCGCGGTGGCCATGGGCGCGCTGGCCAAGTTAAACACGTCCGGGATGACAGACAAAGAGGTTTTGCACCGCGTGCTTAACGCGAATTTTCAACTGGGCACTGCCGAAAATGCAACGACCATCGCATCCATTGCATCGCACGTGGCGACTCCGAAAGAAACCAGGATCGAGGCGCTCAAGATGCTCGGCGACTGGTCTCAACCGGGGCCGTACGATCGCGTCTTGAATCAGTATCGCCCGTTAGCGTCTCGGCCACCGAAGGCTGCTGCCGATGCGCTTCAGCCGCACATCAACGATTTGATTCGAGCATCGGCATCGGTGCGTGACACGGCAATTGAGGTCGCGGCCTCGCTGGGGCTAAAGTCGATCGTTCCGCAACTTGCCAAACGAGTCAAGGATAAGGGGTTGGGACCAAGCGTGCGTGCCACAGCGCTGAAAGCGCTGTCTGATTTGGATCCGCCATCAGCGCTGGCCCTTGCCCGTGAAGTTCCATTGACGCCTACGACAGCACTGGTGCCCGCGGCCTTGGAGGTGATCGCCCGCGGCGATCGAGTCGCGTCGGTGGAAACGTTTATCGAAGCCACTCGACTGCGTGATACGACGGCACGGCAACTCGCCTGGGACATCATTCGCGGTATCGAATCGCCTGCGGCCGTGAAGGCCATTGAGCAAGGCGTTTCAGATTACTTGTCCGGTGAATTGCCCAGCGATGTCCGCTTGAACGTCCGTGAAGCCGCCAAGGATCGAGTTTCGGCAGAGCTTAGCGAACAACTGAAAGCCTATGACCAAGAACTTGCGCAATCGGACCCGCTTGGTCCATGGCTCGATTCGGCGCACGGCGGCAACGCGGACTTGGGCAGAAAGCTGTTTTTCGAAAAGACCGAGCTTTCCTGCGTACGGTGTCACAAGGTCGATCGAGCCGGCGGCGAAGTCGGTCCGAATCTGACATTGATTGGCAAAGAAAAAGATGAAAAGTACCTGCTGGAAGCCATTTGCTTGCCGAGTGCCACGATCGCCAAAGGCTATGAAACCGCTGTCATTGCAACGGAAGCCGGCGACGTATTGACCGGTATCGTTCGCAGTGAAAACGATGACGAGATCGAGTTGTTGATGGCCGATGGAACGCAAAAACGCATCGACCAAGTGGATGTCGTCGCAAGGAGAAAGGGCAATTCATCGATGCCAACGGACCTCGCCAAACTGATCACGCCACGAGAACTTCGCGACTTGGTCGCCTATCTAAAGAGCCTCCAGGTGGACCCCCGCGCCAAAAACGCGACTGAATAATCCGACCAATCGGTACGTGCGAAAACACGTCGCTGGTTCACCGCATCGGATCGGCCGGAATGACGTCTGTTTTCGACTGCCCCGTCACCACCGATAGGTTTGTAACGTACGGTTCATTGAGAGCATCGCTTGTACACGAGAGCATCGCTTCTGGTGGCGTCTGACTCTCTGGGCAAGGCAGTCTGGATTTCCGGTCAAGGCGAATTGAGTCCTCGAATCTGACGTGGCGCTTCAACAAAGAGCGGCAATGATGAAGCGGAGAACGCCGTTGCATTGGTCCGGTGATCAACCCTCGTCAGCCAATGCCGGATGACAGCGATGCGGCGCTAATCGTCTCGGATGCCAGCTCGCAGGATAACAAAGACTCTTATCACCTATGAATTGCAACGACTTAGCAACACGACTCTCTTCGCTTCAGCCTCAGTTGTCTCAAAGCGATGTTGCGCGGCTTTGCCTGCTGATTCTGAACCAAACGGACGACCCCAGCGAGTTGGAAGACGACGCGAATCTGGTCCGCATATGGCGAAACGCCAGCTTTCGGCTCGACTCGGCGACCGACCAACACGCTGCTGTCATCGAAGAACTCGATCAAATCTGCAGCGATGGTCCGGTACAGTTCACTCCCGATCAAATCTGGATGCTGTTACGGGCGGTCAAAGTGCAGAGCCAAATCCTTGATTTGTACAACGATACAAAGTCGTTGGTCTAACGGGCGATCTCTGGGGCCGATAGAATGGTGAGATGATCAAAAATCAGATTCTGTTGACGTCATGGGTTCTTTGCGGTCTCGCGATAGGCGGTTGTCGTCCGTCGGCAAGCCCGCCGGTCGATTCAACCAAGACCGGTGTCGTTACCATCGAAGTGGAACTGGGAGACCAACTTCACAAGCTGACGATGGATTCGGTTGCCGAGGGCACTACGCTTGAAACGGTGCTGCGCAGTGTCGATGAGCCGACTTTTGTGATCAAAGGACGTGGCACGACAGCCTTTGTCGAAGCGATCGGTGGTCAATCGACCGAGGGCACCGAGGGCTGGACGTTCAGCGTTGACGGCGAATTTGCCAATCAAGGCATTGGCGCAACCAAGCTAAGCCCGCCGGTCACGGTGTCATGGACTTACGGTGCGATGCAGTAGACGGTGCGATGCAGTAGACGTGGTTTCCGGCGGTGGGCGGTAACGGTTGCATCGTTAGATATTTCGCCCCAGCGATTCACTGGCGCAACAACCGTTCGCGATAAGTGCTTTCGTCTCTCGATGGTCAAGCCTAAGAATCAATGATTCACGCATTGCGGTCGATTGTTTTCAACCGACACAACAATTACAGCGATGTCGGGCCGATCTGGCCGCTGGCTAAATCGATGGCTTCGGCGATCGGGATCACGAATATTTTTCCATCGCCGATCTGGCCTTCGCTGCCGGTCAGTGCGGACCTTTGAATCGTGTTCAAGCATGTCTGCAGTTGCTCATCGTCGATGGCAATTTCGATCGCAATCTTCCGCAGCAGGTCCACTCGATATTCGTTGCCGCGAAACTTTGCCGTCTGTCCGAGCTGTCGGCCATATCCCAACGCATCGCATACCGTGAAATGGGCGAGACCGATTTCTTCAAGCGCATCTCGCACCGTCGACAATTTGGTCGGCTGAATAATGGCGACAACAAGTTGCATGAAAACGATCCGGCGTAGTCGATCAACCCAGCGGGGCAATCTCGTTTGTTTTGATGGACGCAATCATAGCATCGAGAATCCGTTGCGTATCCAGGGCCAAATTTTGAAATTTCGATAGCGGTTCGTTGCTGGCCAGCTTGGCGATCATCGAGCGCTCTTGGTTGCCGTCAAACGTGTGTTGATCGACCTGTCCGCTGCGATCATGGATCCAGCAGCGTGCGTCTTTGTCTGGCCAGGGCCGCGTGAAGTCATCGCAAACCAAAGAAGCGTCGCTGCCAGCGATTTCGAACCATTTGCGTGTCGCGGTATCAAAGCCGCACGACAGGGTTGCGGTGACGCCATCGGCGAACCACATCATCGCCGTCACACGCTGAGCGACATGATCGATGTTGTGTGCATCAGCAAAGACACGTGTGGGAAGACTGCCGGCGGCGTATCGGATCAAGCCCGATGCGTACCAACCCAGATCCAGCAGGCATCCACCGCCCAAAGCCGGGTCGAGCCGGTGATCGCCCGATTGAAACGGCTGATAGAATGAAACAGATGCACTGACGTGTCCGATCTTGCCGAGTCGGTTTTCGGCGAGCCAAGTTTCGATTTGGTCGGTTCGTCGATGATGCAGCCAAGCCGTCGCGTCCAGCCAACGCGAGCCCGTCGAGTCACAGGCGGCCGCGATTTCCGTCGCCTGCTGATGCGTCGTTGCAAGCGGTTTCTCGCACAGCACATGTTTACCTGACACGCCGGCCGCAATCGCCCATTCGGCGTGCATGGATGGGGGCAACGCGATGTAGACGGCATCGACATCATCGCGGCTGAGCAGTGCGGAATAGCCTTCGACCGCTGCGGCGATCCCATACTGGTCGGCGTACCAGCGAGCCCGATCAGCCGTCCGACTCGCGATTGCCGTGACTTGGACTCCCTCGGTCGATTGCATGTCAGCGACCAACCGCCGAGTGATTCGGCCGGTTCCGATCACGCCAAATCTTGTCGTCTTGGTTGTTGGTTGTTGGTTGTTCATCGGAAATGTTTTTTTCGTCATTGGCCGACATAGTTGCTCACCTTATCAATCACGGTCCAGCCGCCCGTGATGAGCATCGCCAACGCCGACAACCACAACATCACATCCCAGGTCCGTCCCGGTCGAAGCCCGTCGATACCGCGTCGATAGCGAAAATACAACGCGGCAGCGGCTAGCATCGGCAACATCACGCCCTGGGCAACTCCGCTTAGCAAAACCAACTGCGCGGGAGCCGGGAACGCGATGAAAATTAGCAAACATAAGATCGGAAACAACCCACTTAAAATCCTGACCCATTTCTGTTGAGTCGCTTCGGAGTGATCGATCAGACCAATGACTCGCATGGCATCAGCAAACGTACGGGCGTGGCTTGCGTTGGCGACAAAAAATGTCGAGTACAAAACAGCAAACGCCCCAAATAGAAAGACGGCCGCGGCCCATTGCGAAAACACCGGTTTGAACATCACCGCAAGGGTCCGCACCATGTCATCTTTTTCGGGGTTTAGACCGACGCGGTGCAGTACGGCGGCACCCAGCAGATAAAACGCGACCGTTGCGAATGTGTAAACGAACATTGCGCCCCAAGCATCGAAACGCATCACTCGCATCCACCCGCTGGCGCGTTGGACCCATTGCTGCGAACCGTCGTTGGGCCCCGCAAATCTCGCGTAGCCGCGTTCCAGGCACCAATACGGGTACACAACCAGCTCGGCGGCACCAACACCGATAATGCCAAAGGTTGCCAACGCCGTGCCGATCGGCTGGGCATCACCACTGGCCTCGGGAAGCTGAGGCCACAGCCCGCCCCAGAATTCGGCGAGGCTGACTCGCCAGTCGGGTTGGCCTTGCAGCAAGAACACATTCACGATCGTCAGCACGGTAAACGACGCGACCAAGACTGTCGAAAGTGATTGAATCAATCCGTATCGGCCGCATACTAAGATCAGACTGGTGACCACTGCCATCAGTGATGCCCAGATGACCGTATCACGGGGCACCGAACCGCCCGTTCCGCTGTTGCGGCTATAGTACTGCGCGGCAAGAGTCTCGGCCTGTTGCCGTTTCTCCACGATCTCCGCTTCGCTGATCATCACGCCGTCCTCAGGCTGCGACCTGTAAAGATATTCGTCGAACTTTAGCAACTGTGCCGCATCGGCCATCTCGTTGTACTGCTTGCCTTGCTGAGTGATGGGGGCACTGATCGAAAGTGCTTGACCGACCCCACCAACAATCCCGCCTAGCTGTGAAATACTTGCCAGCCACATCACCAACCAGTACCAGACCAACCAATTCCCACGACCCTCGATCCGCGGTCCGGGAACTTCATCGAGTGCTTGCAGAGTTGGCTTGCCACTGATAATCGCGTATCGACCGAGTTCGATTTGCGCGAATACTTTCACGACGCAACCCAGTACGATGAGCCACAGTAAACTGAAGCCCGCTTCGGCGCCGGTCTTGGTGGTCGCGATCAATTCGCCGCTGCCGACGATAGAACCGGCGACAATCAGCCCAGGGCCGACGAAGCGAATCATCTGCAGATGATTTCTCGGTGGATCGATCGTCGTTCGATCATCGGCGACCGATGGATCGGTCGTTGCATTCGACGCCTCGTGCGTTTCGCGCGTTTCTTCCAAAATCAGATCTCGGTGGATGGTGAACAGTGCATCGATTGCGCGGTGCGATTGCGGCGCGTGAGGGCCGGCTACCGCCTGCGATCATCGCGTAGGGGGTGATATGTTAACATTGCGTCATCCGCCGATGTGAATGCAGATCCATCGGTCAGGTAGACATTCGCCGTCGATGCACGTGATAATCGAGACGGAGGCGTCATCGCCATCGAAACCCCAAATCCTTTCGCTAATCCAACGCATGGCCGCAACATCATCGCTCGATACGACGATCGCGGTGGTGACACCAGAAAACATTGCGTTCGAATATCAACTGGCCGGGCCGTTCCGCCGGCTGCCCGCCTATCTGATTGACATCGCGATACGCTGGTTCTTTCTGGGCATCCTGTTCTTTGTCGCGGTGATGTTCCTAAATTTCGCGGGCGGTTTCGGGGGACCCTTCTTTGTCGCTGGCGGTTTCATCACGTACTTTCTTGTCAGTTGGTTTTACGGAACCATCTTGGAAACTTATTTCAACGGCCGGACGGTCGGAAAATGGGCCTGCGGCATACGGGTGATTGATATCGAAGGTCGGCCGATCAACGGCAGCCGCGCCTTGATTCGCAACCTGTTACGGATCGCCGATTTTTGGCCGCTCGCGGCGCCGAGTCAGTTTTCCAGCGAGATTCCTCCGATGATGATCATTCCGACCGGGATGGTCGCGTTGGTGACCATCATCATGACGCGGCGGATGCAGCGTTTGGGCGATTTAGCCGCCGGGACCATGGTGATTGTCGACGAGAGGTCCTGGGAACTGCCGGTTGTCAAAGTCGATGATCCGCGCGTCGCCGCGCTTGCCTCGTACTTGCCCGGTGACTACCGCGTCTCGCGCAGTATGGCGCGGACGCTGGCGATCTATGCCGAACGTCGCCATTTTTTGACTCCCGCTCGTCGGCGCGAGATTGCGTCACAGCTGACCGACCCGCTGCTGGATCGTTTCGAATTCCGTCGAGACATTGATTCGGATTTGTTGATGTACGCGCTGTATTACAAGACGTTTCTCGCCGATCCGCGTGCCGAACTTCCTGATCTAGGTCCATTGGCGGGATACAGTCCGCTGCTACGCGATGTGAATCGAATGGCGGATGCGAATCGCCGAGGAAGTGATATCGTTGGCGAAAAAACCGGTGATGCCGAGTTCGCCGACGGCGATATCCCCACCGCGATCGAAGTCGCACCCGACGGAGGTGCAGGATGAACGTTGCCAAGTTGCTGGAAAAACGTCGCGGACAATGGGCCGAACTTGAAAAGCTTTGCGGCGCGATGGAAACGAGCGGTCGCACGGACCGGTCCGGTGACGCGCATCACAAAGGCGCCGCAGGTATCTCACGTTTTGCAACGCTATACCGCGCCGCCTGTGCGGATTTGGCGTTGGCCGACGCATATCAATTACCACCCGGCACCGTCTCGTACTTGCACCGTCTGGTCGCACGAGCGCACAACCAACTGTATCGTGCCAACCGATTGGATCCGTCGACTTGGGGCGACATCTTGTTTCGCGATGCTCCGCGGCAAATCTTCGCCGATCCTTGTGTTCGGATCGCGACGATTGTGTTCTTCGGCTTGTTCGCACTGTCGATGTTCGTCGCGGCGAATGAAGATATGTTTCCGGGCTTTGCCGAACGCATGGTCGGCGAAGCGGCGTTGGAACAGATGGAGGAAATGTATGATCAACCGCTGCAAGGGTCGCTGGATCACTATGTCACGATGGCGGGGTTTTATATCCAGCACAATACCGGCATTGGCTTGAAGTGTTTTGCCTACGGAATCTTTATCGTTCCATGCCTTTACACGCTCGCGTTCAACGCGATATCGCTGGGCACGGTGTTTGGCTACATGTCGCGTGACGGCGTAGAGGGCAGCGACAACTTCTTTGAATTTGTGACCGCGCACGGACCGTTTGAATTGACGGCGATCGCGCTGGCTGCAGGAGCCGGTTTGCGGCTCGGCGTGGGCCTGTTCCATACGCTGGGATTGACCCGAGCCGATTCGCTGCGCGGCAGCGCCCTCAAGGCTGTACCGGTGATGGCTGCTTCAGCGATGTTGTTCGTGCTTGCTGCGTTCACCGAAGGATTTCTATCGCCAAGCCCGCTGCCGTATATCGTGAAGGCGGGGTGGTCTATTTTTTCGGCCGGACTGATCAGTTTCTATTTCGTGATTCTGGGTTTTCCGCGAGACGAGTTTGCGCCCGTCACTCGCCCTTACCAGAGCCCGTTCGCCGACGCGGTCGATGATGCCGACGGCGAAGAAAGCGATACGCCGATCCACAACCGGAGTGCGTCCGGTGCAACTTGATCAAACACATGTCGTCATCCGCTTACGCACGCTGGCCGAGATTGGTGACTTGGCGCTCGTGATGATCCGGCGGTATCCGACCGCAATTTTGACGGGATTCACAATTGGCGCCGTCCCGTGGATTGTCTTCAACGCGTTGCTGTTGGCGTGGATTCCTGTCCGCGAATCGGCGTACTCGTTGCAAGACGAAGAAGCACAGATACAAATTTGGCGGTATATGTACTGGATGGCCGTTCTGGTAATGCTGCAGGCCCCCGCGGCCGGCGTGTTCACAACGTACTTTCTCGGACAAGCGGTTTTCGAACATCGCCCGACTTGGTCCAGTGTGTTTCGCAATGTCTCGCGACAGGCCGCACGTTGGTTATATGTGCTGGGATTCAAACGTATGGCGATTCCGGCGATGGTGTTTCTCGCCTTCCGTATTGGAAGCCAAGCGGATCCGTTCTCGGATTTTTTGATGCCGAGCGGTTTCCTCGTCTTCGCTGCGTTCATGCGTGGTGCACGGCCGTTCTTGCCAGAGATACTGCTGCTGGAAAACTGTCCATTGCGATCCAGATCAGACCAAGTCATTGACGCACGCCGGCGCAGCAGATCACTGCATTCGGTGATGTCTACGGACTTGGCGGGACGATTCATTGCCGTCGCCTTCGTCACGTTTTTTCTCTTCCTAAGCGTGATGTACTCTTTGATCTGGACGCGTGGCATCACGCTGGGTACCTGGGATTGGGACTTGTTCACGATGCTGGTCTTCTATCCGTTGGCCCTGTGGATTGTGGCTTCGTTTTCGATTTTTGTCCGGCTGCTGGGATACCTGGACACTCGCATCCGGTTGGAAGGCTGGGAAGTTGACTTGGCGGTGCGAGCGGAACGGATGCGGCAGTTTGGCGACGAATCAAGCTTGCCGCCCCGCCGTGAACCGGTCGCCGCGACGAGAGGGGCCTTGTAGATGTTGCACATAAATTTCTCGCGACTTGCGGTCGTTCCGATGTTCGTGATCGCTTTGTGCCTATCCGCGTCAGAAACAAACGCACAAACACCTTCGCCGACCGAAAAGCAAACACCTTCGCCGACCGAAAACTCGTTGAGTGATACCGCTTGGTACGATGCGGATCAAAAACAGACGGTGCCAATCCAGGTTCGCGACGAATCACAAGACTCGATCAATCGCGACAGTCGCTGGTTGCCCAAACCTGAAAAGTTAAAGCAGGCGAAACCGGCAACGACTGGCGGCGGCGCGACCGGCTCGACGGGATTGTTCGGCAGCGGTCTGACGCTGGGATATCTGATGGGCTGGACACTTGCGATTATTTTCGTCGCATGTGTCGTCGCGGCATTTGTGTACGCGGTATCCTCCGCATCGTTCGATGCAGGGGCAAACCGAGGCGGAAACAAGAGCGGCAATGGCGAGTCATATCTCGACGAACAAACGCTGGCCAGAATGAAACACTTGCCCGCGGAACTGCGGCGGACCGACGTTAATATGCGCGACGAAGCAGAGCGGCTGATGAACGCCGGTCAATTCGATCAAGCAATCATTTTGCTGTTCGGACATCAGCTATTGTTGCTCGATCAAGCCGGATATTTGCGGCTGAATCGTTCAAAAACGAATGGTCGCTATGTTCGCGAAACGCGAGGCACCGACCCGACGAGCGCGGAACGGTTACGTGAAACGGTTGACCAATTTGAACGTTCGTACTTTGGCCGTCACGAAATTTCAAGAGATGAATTTCTAGCGATCTGGCTGTCCAATCAAGCGTTGGAATCGGATCTCGCTGCGGCGACGGGAGCGGCGGCATGAATGTGATACCAGCGGAACACTGCATCAGGCTGATTGCGTTATGCGTGCTGGCAATCGCTTCGGCCGGATGCAATCGATTCACTGACATCTATGGCCGGTCGGGCGGGACGGTTGGCGAGCAGAGTTTGAACGGGTTTGGCGCGCTGCGCACGTCGTTCGAGAACGCGGGCGTGCGAACCCGTGACGTTTCGCGACTGAGTGATCGAGTTGAATTAACGACCACCATTGTCTGGACTCCGCAAACGGTCGGAGGCATACCTTCGGGCGTGACGGATTGGTTCGAAACATGGCTTGCTCGTGGCGATCGAACCCTGGTGTATATCATTCCCGATAACGGCAGCACCGCGGACTATTGGGCCGAGGCGGGAAGCTTAGCTCCGCCGGATCAGCGACTTGAGTACCGACGACGTGCGGCGCGTGAACGAAATCGACAACTCGCACAGCGGTTGAATCGTCCGGTGATTGCTTCTAACGGCTGGTTTGTATTGGTGCCGCTGGAGCACAAGCCGCATGTGTCGACCCTGTCACGAGACTGGGCGTCGCCGGGCATGGCCGATTTGTCGTTCTCAGCAGAGTACGAGGTTCAGTTCCACGATAAAGATGCGGTCGAGGTGCACAACGCGAATGCGCAAGGCAGCATCAACGCGATCGGTGGACGAGGCGGTCCGGTTACCGCTTGGCCGGGTCAATCGGAAGTGGAACTTTCGTCATCGAGTTACCGGTTCGAATCACTGCTGACGGGCGAGGCATTGTTATATCCCGAATCGACGCCGACGCCGGAAACGGCGAATCCGAACGGGGCGGGCACCGCCAGTTCGGGTCCGGGGAGTGCTAACGCCGGAATGTCGGGCGGAGCAGGTTCGGGCGGAGCAGGTTCGGGCGGAGCGAATACTGGCAGTGTTGCTGGCACCGCAAAACCGCCACCGTCAGCCGGGACGAATACGGCCGCCAAGACAGCCAAGCCGACAGCGCTACCCACGATGTCCAAACGCGATTTAATTCTGACCGCCAAGATCACGAGCAATGACTGGCCGGGTTCCAAGATCATCGTCATCAACAGCGGGTCACTGCTGACGAACTATTCGTTCACGCATGTTCCCAATCGCAATTTGGCGGCCCAATTGATCGCCGAGGCGTCTTCTGACGGCCACGAAGAGCCGCTCGCAGGTTTTGTCACCACCAGTGGTTCCGCGATTCCGATCAGTGAACACCAGCCTGGTGTGCCGAAGGCGACCGGGATGGAGATGTTGACGGTGTGGCCAATAAGCCTGATAACGATCCACGGAATCCTGTTCGGGTTGGTCGTGTGCTTGATGTTGTTTCCAATCTTCGGACGTCCCCGGCGAATCAAGCGAGCAAGCGAAAGTAATTTCGGCGATCACCTGGATGCGGTTGCCACGCTCATGCGACGAACGAGCGGAGAAAAATATGCGAAACATCGAATTAGCGAATACATGAAACGTGTTCGCGGCGAAACACAAGGACCCTGGGTCTTGCCCGATGAACCGGCAGCCAAAATCGCTGCCAAGCGATCGCCCGGGGAGGAAGCGAAAGCTCGCTCTGGTGTTTCCTCGATTACCGGGTCGGCGTCCGATTCGTAACGGGCCCGAGACGTAATTGTCTGCACTGAATCCACTGAATTGAACTTCAACGTGTGCCCGCACGACGGCGCATCAACACCATCGAGAGACGAAGACTTGAGCAGTCCGCCGCCTGACCCCGCATCGTCAGAAACGAATCCGCCGAAGCCTCCGCCGGTCGCGTCCTCTGCGGTCCAGTCGCACGACAACGCTTCGGCTCCGCCGACCGATCACGGCCCGGCGACATCGGCGGGTGTTGCGCCGTCAGGGCCGGTCGGTTCCCCGGTTGTCCAGCACCGTCTGTCCGAAAAGTTCGTTCCGGTGCGACAGTTGTATGAAGCGATTTCAAGGGAAGTCGGCAAGCTGTATGTGGGCCAAGAGGAACTCGTGCTGGGCACTTTGACGGCGCTGTTTGCCGGCGGGCATGTGCTGATCGAATCGGTCCCTGGACTAGGCAAGACTCTGTTCGTGCGAACGCTGGGACAAGTCCTGGGGTGTGAGTTCGGTCGCATTCAGTTCACAGCCGATCTGATGCCGTCGGACATCACCGGCGCACCGGTGTTCGACATGCAGAAAAGTGAATTTCGTTTTCGGCCTGGACCCGTATTTACGCAGTTGCTGTTGGCTGACGAAATCAACCGGTCGCCGGCAAAGACACATGCGGCACTGCTTGAGATCATGCAGGAATACCGTGTCACGGTGGACGGGACCAGTCACCGAGTCCCGAAACCGTTCTTGGTGCTTGCGACGCAGAATCCGCTTGAAAGCGAGGGAACATACAATCTGCCCGAAGCTCAGTTGGACCGGTTTATGTTCAAACTGCGAGTCGACTATCCGGACTCGGAACAGGAAGCCGAGATCCTAAAGCTTCACAGCCAGCAGATGGATCTGAATAAGCGACTGAAAGAAGAAGTCAGCACGGTTGCCAACCCCGAGCTCGTTCAAAAAGTCATCGCAATGTGCGGCAGCGTGAATGTTGAAGATAGCTTGGTTAATTACATCAACCAGATCGTGCGCGCGACGCGGACATGGCCGGCATTCCATATCGGCGCGTCGCCGCGTGCAGGATTGGCGTTGATGCAATCGTCGCGTACGCTGGCCGCATTCAGTGGGCGTGACTTTGCGATTCCCGATGATGTCGTTGAAATTTCGGTGCCGGCGCTTCGCCACCGTGTTCAATTGACCGCGGAAGCGGAAATCGAGGGGCGTGACGTCGACGAGGAATTACAATCGCTGCTGCGAGGAATTGAGGTTCCTCGAAATTAAGCCCTCCCGCTATGAGTTACGATATGTTTCATCGATGTTTGGCTTCGTTTGTCATTTGCGCTTGTGTATTTTCCACTGCGCCGATTCGCGCGCAAGAGAAATCGTTTCAACATGACGTGGTGGTCTATGGCGGGACCTCGGCGGCGGTGATCGCCGCGGTGCAAGCGAAACGCATGGACAAGTCCGTTGTGATCGTCAGCCCCGACCGGCACTTGGGCGGATTGACCAGCGGCGGATTAGGATGGACCGACTCGGGCAATAAAGCGGTTGTCGGTGGGCTGTCCAAAGACTTCTACCATCGCATTTGGAAAAAATACCAGTCGCCGGAACGTTGGCGGCAACAAACGATCGACGATTACGGTCGTCGGTCCATCGACGATCAAAACGAAACGATGTGGGTGTTCGAGCCGCATGTGGCCGAAGAGGTCTTCGAGGATTACGTCCGCGAGTTCGAGATTCCCGTCTATCGCGACGAATGGCTCGACCGCGAATCCGGTGTCGAAAAAGTGGGGGCGTCCATCAAGTCGTTTCGCACACTTAGTGGCAAAGAATTCTCTGGCAAGGTTTTCGTCGATGCAACTTATGAAGGCGATCTGTTGGCATCCGCGGGTGTCTCGTATCACGTTGGCCGCGAAGGACGCGACGTGTACGGCGAAAACTGGAATGGCGTGCAGGTCGGCGTTTTGCATCACAACCATCATTTCGGTCGGTTAGATCCAGTCAGCCCCTATGTGACACCGGGCGATCCTGAAAGCGGTGTCTTGCCCCGGATTAGCACCGATCCACCTGGTAATCGGCATGAGGGTGACGCACGAGTTCAGGCGTATTGCTTTCGGATGTGCCTGACCGACGATCCGGCCAACCGAATTCCGTTCGCCAAGCCCGATAACTATGACCCCAAGCAATACGAATTATTGTTGCGTGTCTATCAAGCAGGCTTTGACGGAACGTTCAATAAATTTGATCCTCTGCCTAACCGCAAGACGGATACGAATAACCACGGTCCGTTCAGTACCGACAACATCGGCATGAACTATGACTACCCCGACGGCAGCTATCAGCAGCGTCGTGAAATCATCGCCGAACACGAGAGTTATCAAAAAGGTTGGTTGTATTTCATCGCCAACGACCCTCGCGTGCCTACAGACGTTCAAACCGAAATGCGGCGTTGGGGTTTGCCCAAGGATGAATTCGTTGACAACGGCCACTGGTCGCATCAGCTTTACATCCGCGAAGCACGTCGAATGGTCGGTGACTTTGTGATGACCGAGCACGAATTGCTGAAGTCCAAGCCGACGCCTGATTCAATCGGAATGGGATCCTACACGATCGATTCACATAACGTGCAACGCTACATCACGCCTGAAGGTTTCGTGCAAAACGAAGGCGACATCGGCGTGAAAACCAATGGTCCCTACGAGATCGCGCTTGGGTCGGTCCTGCCCAAGCAGTCCGAGTGTGAAAATTTGGTTGTCCCGGTCTGCGTGTCCAGTTCACATATCGCATTCGGTTCGATTCGTATGGAGCCAGTCTTTATGGTTCTTGGGCAGAGCGCCGCAACCGTCGCCGCGATGGCGATCGACGACGCAACGGCGGTACAAGAAGTTGCGTACGACCGCGTTCGTCGCCGACTGGACGAGGACGGGCAAGTGCTGCACTACGACGGTCCCGTTAAATTGTCGTCACCCAAATCGGTGCTTGTCGAAACGCTTCAAGGGGTCGTTCTAGACGATGAAGATATCGACTTGGCTGGCAGCTGGCAGGGCAGCACGTCAAGCCAGCGATTCGTCGGCTGGGGTTACCGTCACGATCGGAACCAAGCCAAGGGCCAGCTGAAAGCAACCTTTCTCGCCGAACTGCCGGCTTCGGGAAACTATGAGGTTCGCTTGGCTTATCAGTCAAACAAGAACCGCGCCACCAACGCAAAAGTAACCGTCAAGCATTCCGGTGGCGTCAAGAAAATCACCGTCAATCAGCGAACCACGCCGCCGATCGACGGTCTATTCCTTTCATTGGGAACGTTCGCGTTCGACAAGTCTTCGCCCGGAATTGTCACCATCAGCAATGAAGATACCGACGGGTATGTCGTCGTCGATGCCGTTCAGTTTTTGGCCACACCGTAGCAATCGAGAGAGCTGTCGGATCAGCGTCCGCTAGTGTCACACATGGATCGGACCGAATTGATGAAGTGGGAACTTTCAGAGTTCGGAAGCGAACTGTGTCGTGGCAGCGGCATCGGCGAGTTGATGGATGATCTCGGTCACGCGTTGGCTCACGGTGGCGACGACATTCGTATGCTCGGTGGTGGGCAGCCTGCGCATATCCCGGCGATGGATGCGCTGTGGCGACAGCGAATCGCCGATTTAGTGACCGAGCCAGGGACGCTCGAGCGTGTCCTGGGGAATTACGAGCCGCCCGCCGGGAATCTAGCTTTTCGCACGGCAATTGCAGACCTGTTCCGTCGTCAATTCGGGTGGAACGTCGGGGCCGAAAATATCGCGATCACTGCGGGCGGTCAAACCGCGTTCTTTTTTCTTTTTAATGCTTTGGCGGGTGAATTCAGTGATGGCCGGCGCAAGCAGGTCTTGATCCCATTGGTCCCCGAATACATTGGGTATGCCAACCAATCGGTCGGCGGCGATATGTTCCAGGCGATAAAGCCGCGTATCGAACGGTTGGGTGATCACGAATTCAAATACCGAGTCGACTTTGATCGGTTGGATGTCGGTGATGAGATTGCCGCAATCTGCGTTTCACGTCCGACGAATCCGTCGGGCAATGTACTGACCGACGACGAAATTGATCGGCTCAGTCAACTTGCGTCGTCGCATCGGATCCCATTGATCATCGACAACGCATATGGCGCACCGTTCCCCAATGCGATCTTTACCTCAGCGACACCGCGGTGGAACGAGGACATCATCCTCACGCTTAGCTTGTCCAAGCTCGGCTTGCCGGGCACACGCACGGGGATCGTGGTCGCTTGTCCTGAATTGATCGACGCCATCTCATCGATGACGTCGATCGTGGGACTGGCCAACACCAACATCGGCCAAGCGTTAGTGTCACCGATGATCAGCAGTGGTGAAATCTTGCGTGTCAGCGATCAGATTGTGCGGCCGTATTACAAGGACAAATCCGAGCAGGCCGTGCGTTGGGTACATGAACTGTTCGATCAGGAATTTCCCTACCGAGTCCATCGCAGCGAAGGTGCATTTTTTCTGTGGTTGTGGTTCGAAGGGTTGCCCATCACGTCGATGGAACTCTACCAGCGATTGAAAAAGCGTGGCGTCCTGGTCGTGCCCGGCAATTATTTCTTTTACGGGATTAACGACGATTCTTGGAAACACCGTGACGAGTGTTTGCGGGTCACATTCACGATGCCCGACGAAGTTGTCAGGGACGGACTCAAAACGATTGCAGACGAAGTCGCGGCGGCTTATCGTGTCGGGTAGCTCACTTGCTTTCCTCCCTCACGAAAGTTCTACCGCGCCATGCGATCTTTACTCGTTGTCTGCTTGACCGCCATTTCGATGGCGTCGCTGGGGCTTGCTGCCGACCGGCCTAATGTCTTGTTCATCATCGTCGACGATCAATCGCCGTTCGATTTACAGGTGTACAACTCCGAGTCGAAACTGCACACGCCGACGATCGACCGGCTCGCCGCAGAAGGCATGGTCTTGGACGCGGCCTACCACATGGGGTCATTCAGCGGTGCTGTCTGTACGCCCTCGCGTCACATGGTCATGTGCGGTCGAACTGTCTGGCACTTACCCAATGCGCTGGGCGGCAGGCATTGTCCAAGTGATATCGAAGACAACGTGATGGCCGAAATCTTCAATCGCGCTGGCTACGATACGATGCGGACGTGTAAAAAAGGGAACAGCTATTCCGCGGCGAACGCTAAGTTTCAAGTCGTTCACGAAGCGACCAAGCGTGGCGGTACGCCAGAGACCGGCAGCGCGTGGCACGGTGATCGAGTCATGGAATACCTCGAGCAACGCGAATCGAAAAAAGATGAAGACCCGTTCTTGATCTATTTCGGATTTTCACATCCGCATGATACGCGTGACGGAACTCCGGAATTGTTGGCGAAATACGGCGCCGTCAATCACACCGACCAAGATTCGCTGCCGCCATCCGATCCCGATCAACCTGCGTTGCCGGTGAATTATTTGCCAGAACATCCGTTTCACCATGGACATCCGGGACTCCGTGATGAAGAAAAGGTTAGCGGCGTTTGGCTGCGTCGTGATGAGCAAACGATCCGAAACGAACTCGGTCGAGAATTCGCTTGCAACGAATACATCGACCAACAGATCGCTCGTGTGTTGGAAAAACTTGATGCGATGGGCGAACTGGACAACACGTATATCGTCTACACCGCTGATCACGGCATGGCGATCGGTCGCCACGGACTGCAGGGCAAACAAAACTTGTACGAACACACGTGGCGAGTTCCCTACATCGTCAAAGGTCCAGGGATCACGCCGGGGACGCGGGCACCGGGCAACTGTTATCTGCTGGACTCGCTGCCAACAATCTGTGACCTGGCCGGAATCGACGCGCCAGATTCAATCGAAGGTGTCAGCATCAAGCCTGTGCTGGAAGGCAAGGCACAAACCGTTCGTGACGTTCTGTTCGGCGTGTACTGTGGCGGAACCAAACCTGGCATGCGAAGTGTCCGAAAGGGCGATTGGAAACTCATCAAGTACGATGTCTTGGACGGGCAGGTGCGTGAGACCCAGTTGTTTAATCTTGCCCAGAATCCCCACGAATTCATCGCCGAGCATGGCAAGGGTGACGCACGTTTAACGGACTTGGCCGAGAACGGTGAGCATGCAAAGAAGCTTGCCGAGATGGAAGCGTTGCTGCTTGCCGAGATGCGTCGACTTGATGATCCCTATCGGCTTTGGAATCAACCGACCGATGGCTTGACGCCTCCTCCCGAACCTCAAAAGAGACAACGCAAGACGCGAAAGCAGAAGGCTGCGAAATAGTTTCTTCCTACCTGTCCTGTTCAGCCCCCGCCTATTGAAGCCGAGACCCACTCATGAGACCGTACCTGCTTTCATCGCTGATGTGTCTGCTTGCTGTCGCGCCCGTCAGTGCCGAAACGATTCCGCCGACTTTGTCGGACGTTGCTTACGGCAGCCACCCAAAGCAATTTATGCATTTCTGGAAGGCTGATAGCAAAGAGCCCACGCCACTGTTGTTCTTCATCCACGGCGGCGGCTGGAATGCCGGTTCACCGATGCATAAAGACTTGTTGGCGATGGTGCCCAAGTTGCGGGAAAAAGGGATCTCAGCCGTCTCGATCGAATACCGATTCATTCGAGAAGCGGTGGAACAAGGAATCGAGCCACCGGTCAAAGCGCCGCTGCATGACGCGGCAAGAGCGTTGCAATTCGTGCGAAGCAAAGCGGTGGAATGGAACATCGATCCAGAGCGGATTGCCGCGTGCGGCGGGTCGGCCGGCGCATGCAGTAGTTTGTGGTTGGCATTTCACGACGATCTGGCGGATCCGGACAGCAACGATCCAGTTGCCAGAGAGTCATCACGATTGTTATGCGCCGCGGTCAAAGGCGCGCAGACGACGCTGGACCCGGCGCAAATGAAAGAGTGGACACCCAACAGCAAATACGGCGGGCATGCATTCGGAATCTTCAAGGCCGATGGCAAAAAAGTCGTCCAGAACTTTGACGAATTTTTGGCCAAACGCAGCGAGATATTGCCGTGGATCAATGAGTTTTCACCCTACGCCCAGGTCTCGTCGGACGATCCGCCCGTGTACCTGTTTTACTCCGCAAAGCCGGCACTCGGGCAACCACAAAAAGACCCAACACACACGTCTAACTTTGGCGTCAAATTGAAGGAGCACATGGAATCGGTAGGCGTCTCGTGCGAGTTAGCCTATCCGGGCGCGCCAGACGTCACTCATCGAGACATCGAGAGCTATCTGATTGAACGCTTGACGCAGAAGTAGCTTCGCCCAGCTGGCGGGCGACCTCGAACCAGGCGAGCACTTCAGCACGGACTAGCGCTTTCGCTCTGGGTGGCTCGTCCGCTCAACTCGCTTGCGATTGCGAATCGTCCTGGATCATGCGGAACTCGATGGGAGTGTTCGATTGCAGGTGGATGTCTTGTTGCGGAAACGCAATGACGATGCCATTTTCTCGAAAGAGCCGATCGATGCTGAGGCGGATGTCGGTCTCGATCAACTTGATTTGTGTCAACGTTCGAGAGTTGATCCAAAAATGCAGTTGAAATGTCAATGAGCTGTCGCCAAAGTCGTTAAACCAAACCATCGGCTTTGGGCGATCGTTGACACTTTTGTGCATGGTTGCCGCTTGATCCAATAGAGCGATCACCTTTTCCAGTGGTGAACCGTAGGCAACACCGACTTTGATGGACGAACGGAGCTTGTCGTCCTTTCGCGTGAGGTTGACAACGTTGTTTTCCAGAAACTTACTGTTGGGAACGATGATGTCCAAGTTCTCGCCGGTGCGTATTTGAGTGCTTCGGGCACCGATTGTTTTGACGTTTCCGTAAGTTCCGTCGAGCAAAATCAGGTCGCCGACCTTGATCGGCCGCTCGGCCAACAGGATCAGTCCACTGATGAAATTATTCAAAATGTTCTGGCTGCCGAATCCAACGCCGATCGCAATCGCACCGCCAAGAAACGTGAATACGGTCAACGGTACGTTCGCGTATCGCAACGCGGCGAGGGCGAACGTGATCAAGAGTGCATAGAAAGACAGCGATTCGATCGCGCCAGCACCCGCTTCATCGACCCCCAGTTTCGGCAATCGGTTGGCCAACAGACTGCTGAGCCAGCGCGCAGCAAAGTAGCCAAAGAAGAGCAGCAACAGGCTGCTCATGATTTTCCCGACCGTTAACGATGTATCATCGATACTGGTCAGCTCGTAGTTCCACAACTCCTTGAGCGTGTTCCACGTGTCCGACGAAATGTCGGCTATGGACCGCGACTGATCGCCTTGGATTTGTTGTCGCAATTGTTCCAGCGTCCGTGCGGTACTGTCGATCAGGAAGAGGCTATCGCCTATCACCGTGGTTTGTCGCGTCAATGCATCCTTTTTGATGTTGAGCCATCTGCGCTGGCCCGGAGCCGCTTCGTCGGTCGACTCGAGTCTCGCGTCGACCGCTGCGATATTCGCTCGCAGTTCTTCCAGTTTCAGCTCGCGAGACCGTCGCTCTCGCTGAAGTTGCAATTGGTCCTTTTCATTTTTTTCGAGCCATTCTTGACGCTGGGGGCGAGTGGCTTGACCGATCGCATCGCGGTATCGCCTTTCCCAGGCGTTTCGAACCAGGGGTAGCCGCAATAAATGCTGGTTGGTAACCAACAACTCGTACTGGATAGACTGTTGAGCCGTCTTCAATGCGTCCACTCGATCAACATCTTCGCCGCTCGGCGTCGCGGTCGCGTCGACTTCCTGGCGGGCGGATAGCCAGCGTTGCTCGGCAAGTCGCAATTCCGATTGAAGGATCGATGCTTCGCGGGTCAGCGAACTTTCGCGGGCGTCAATTTCGGCGAGTTTTTCAACAAGCGTTGACTTGGTGAACTGGGCGATGGGGGTGACGATGGCGATCTTCTTTTCGACGATCGCCAGTTGCAGCTGAATGATTTGCTGATTGGTTTGTTCGATCGACAATTCCTGTCGTCGAACCGCCAAGAGTTCTTCGGCAAGCCGCGCGTTCAGTTCCGCTTTTTCAATTGTCTCGCTAGGCGAGTCGTCGGTGCCCTTTTCCTTCAGTTGCCGCAGCGTGCGAGCAGAAGTGTCAAAGTTTTCGCGAGCTGCCTCGGACGCCTGTTTTGATGCTTGAACCGACGCCTCGTTTGTTTCTCGTTTGGATTGCACCACGTCAAATTCGGCGCGCAGATCATCCAAGAATGAAATGGAATAGGGCGGTGGTGGATCAAACGTGGTTGTCGACAGCGAATCGAGGGCTGACTTGAGCTCTGCCGCATCCTGTGCGAGATCGTTTAGCGTCGCCGCTGCACTTCGCTGTTGCGCGACGACGACCTCGATTTGTTTTAGCAGTTCGACATGGGTATCGTCCGTTTTGTCGCCTGCAACAGGCGGTTTCTCTTGCAATAACGCAACGCGCAATCGTTCAGAGACGTCGTTTTGCTTTTGCTCGAGGCTTTCGTTTTCGGCGGACGAATCGCGTTGCTGTGCTACTGCGGGCAACGCGACCAGAAAGCTAAGCAGAGCGGCTAGGATCAGTTTCGATGACAAGAGTATTTATTCCCCGTTCGAACGGTCGGATCGCAAAACTGACGGCTGACCAACTCGGTGAGTTACTGAATGTTTGTTCCCGCGTCAATACTGACGCCGGCGACCGTGTCTGATATCGAAGCTGATGATTAATGGCTTTCGGTTTCGTTGACGCCCGGCGCGCGTTAGCGTTTCGGGTTGCCGATCCATCCTTTGCGTACAAAAAACAGAACCATTGCGATTGCGACCGCGAACATGGTGATCCAGACCAGGGGATAAGCCCAGCGCATATGCAGTTCGGGCATGTGGTCAAAATTCATTCCATAGATGCCAGCAAGGAAAGTGAGAGGAATGAAGATGCTAGCCATGATGGTCAGTACCTTCATGACTTCGTTGCTGCGATTTGCGATCGATGACAAATAGGTGCTGATCATTCCCGTCGCCATTTCTCGGTACATCTCGACGACTTCGGAAGACTGCACACAGTGATCGTATGTGTCGCGAAGATAAACGCGGACGTGGGGGCGAATCAGTGGCGTCTCGTCGCGTACCAGCCGATTGGCTGCCTCGCGCTGCGGCCAAATTGCTCGGCGTAAATTGGTTAGCTTGTTGCGCACCGAATTCAGCTTTCGCAGCAGTTCGGGCGTGGGGTTCTCGACAACCTCTTCTTCGATGGCTTCCAATTCGTTGCCGATCTCTTCCAAGGCCGGGTAGTAGCCGTCGACGATCGTGTCGAATAGCGCGTAGGCCAGGTAGTCGGCTTTTTCGCGACGCATCGGCCCTTTTCCGCTGCGGATGCGTTTCCGGACGGGCTCAAGTACGTCCCCATACTTTTCTTGAAAGGTCAGCACATAGGTTTCGCCTAAAACGATGCTGACCTGTTCAGCATCGATGTGAAAGTTCTCGCCGACTTGCACCATGCGGACGATGATCAACATTTGTTTGTCATACATTTCCGACTTTGGCCGCTGCGGAATGTTGACGACATCTTCAATCGCGAGTGGATGAAGCGAGAATATTTCAGCGATGCGCCGAATCATGGTCTCATCGCCGTAGCCTTGCACATCCACCCACGTGATCGTTTCGGGTTGATGAGCTTGATGCAGTTGTTCGACGTCGGTCACATCGGCTTCGTCCACCGAGTCCGGCGCGTAATGGATCACATGAATCTTCGGTGGCGGTGAGTCTTCCGTGATCGCCAGGGTGCCTGGACTGGCACCAGCGTGAGGGTGTTTCTTGCGGAAGATGCTGGATGCCATCATGAACATTTCAGTTGTCTGCTGTGGGTGGTGTCGATCGGTCTTAGACGATCGCCGGGATGGTCGCCTGGAAGATAGGAATTCCGCTAACCGACCCGTGGATCATCGCCGTCAAGCCTGGGCAAGCGAAAGAGCGAATTTTGTCGCCTGGTACCGTCGAGGTTGAGTTTCACGATTAAATCTGGGACGCTTCTGTTCCTTGATCACGCCGTTTTCGTTCTCACCACGCCCGCATCAATGCGACATCAATGACAGAAACCGAATCCGAAACCGCTGTTGGCTCAGAGGTCAGTACCGACGACTCCGAGCGACCTTGGGACACCCTTGTAGAACTTGCAAGAGAAGGTGATTCCGCCGAATTGCTTGATTTTTTGCGTCGGCTTTCGACCGGAGATCAAATCCTCGCGCTCAGCCGACTCGATCTCGACGATCGGGCAAGCGTCTTGGCTGTGCTTCCGGCAGAAGATTCCGCCGACTTGCTGGGGATGTTGCCGGAAGTTCAAGCGGTGCGGTCAATCGCCAACATGGAAGCCGGCGCTGCCGCTGAAATTGTGCGCGAAATGTCCAGCGACGTTCAGGCAGACATGCTGGGCGAAATGCGGCCGGAAGAAGCGACGGCGATTCTGAGCGAAATGCCAAGCAGCGAGGCGGAGGCCGTTCGCGAGCTGGTAGCCTATGACGACGATGTGGCCGGCGGACTGATGGCCAGTGAAATGCTGGTTTTCACCGACGAAATGACGGTTGGCGAAGTCACCCAGCACTTGATCGAAAACAGCGAACAATACGACGACTATGACGTCCAGTATGGGTACGTTTGCGACGCTCAGGGACGACTCTTTGGCGTCTTGCCGATGCGGAATTTGTTGTTTGCCAAACGGTCAGCCATCTTGCGCGACGTGATGATCAGCAATCCGATCTCCGTTCCCGATCGGTTGCCATTGGATGAGCTTCGCGACTTTTTTGACTCGCATAATTTCTTGGGAGTGCCGGTCGTTGATGACGACGGAAAGCTGCGCGGCGTGGTCCATCGCGATTCAGTCGCCGAGGAAGAAACACGAGCCGTCGCCAGTGACTACTTAAAAAGTCAAGGGATCGTCGGCGGTGAAGAGGTTCGCAGCATGCCGCTTTGGCATCGCGCCAGCCGAAGATTGAGCTGGCTGAGTGTCAATATTGTCCTCAACATTGTCGCCGCCAGTGTGATCGCCTTTTACCAAGATACCTTGGCGTCGGTGATTGCCTTGGCCGTCTTTTTACCGATCATCAGCGACATGAGCGGATGCAGTGGTAATCAAGCCGTTGCCGTCAGTATGCGAGAACTGTCCCTCGGGCTGGTGCGGCCGACCGAGATTATGCGTGTTTGGATGAAGGAACTTTCCGCCGGACTTCTCAATGGCGGAATTCTCGGCTTGCTGGTCGCGTTCGTCGCCTATCTTTGGAAGGGCAATCCGTATTTGGGCGTCGTGGTGGGCGTCTCGCTGTTTGCAAACACCGTGATCGCAGTTTCGATCGGCGGCACCGTTCCTTTGATCCTAAAGCGTTTCGGTTTTGATCCGGCCGTCGCGAGCGGTCCACTGTTGACCACCGTCACCGATATGTGCGGGTTCTTCCTGGTGCTAGGTTTGGCAACAATGATGTTGCCCTTGTTGGTAGGTTAGATATTCATCGCCGATGAATTGCGGCACTGTCTTGTCATTGGCTTGATGTCGCGATCGAGTGAGCCGTGAGTCGTGGTGGTGGACGACGCGAGCCGCCCGGCCGCTTACGCGTCGCGGCTCACGAGTGTGGTGACGATGCCCGGCCGCTCACGCGTCGCGGCTCACACGCCGCGGGACGGTGCTACATGCTGGGGCGAGGCTTTGTTGTCGCCGGGCGTGTCGATCCTAGTCTTTCCGGCGGGACCGCCTTGGCAGCCGACGAAAATCGATCAAGGGTGACGGGGGCGGTTGGTCGGCCGAGATTTTTGCAGCCGGATCTGCACCGACAGGACGTGATAACCAACGTCCCAGCGAGCTTGACATCAACCCAGGCAACAAGAACACATCACCCACGAGCGCCGCGGTCAGCAACCCGAACATCAACAGTGCAAACCGGCTGGTCGGGACAAAGTCACTGAACCAGTACGCCATCAGCGACAAACCGCAGACCAATGTTGTTTGGAACATCGCCCAGCCGCATTGCCCCAACGCGCCAAAGGCGGCGCGGATTTGCCCGAATCCCCGAGCTCGGCGTGATCCGAACCGACTTAGCAAGTGAACCGTGTCATCGACGGCAATGCCCAGTGCAACACTGGCCGTCATGACCGATCCGATATCAAGCGGCGCACGAATCAATCCCATCAGCCCGAACAAGGCTACGGTGGGAAACAGGTTGGGTACCATCGCGATCAAACCGCCCAGCACGCTGCGTAGCAAGAACATCATCACGACCGCGACCACGGCAAACGCCGAGAGGAAACTGCGGAACAAGTCATGCAGCAGGACTTGCTGCGCCGTTTGAACGATCGCGACGTGACCGGTGAACGAAACGCCTGCGCCGGTTGGGCTGTCCTGCAATTCATCGACGACGGCTTGACGGATCGTCTCGATTTGTTCGCGATAGTCGGTGTCTTGTCGCTGGGGAACGCGGACGCTGATCCGCCAGACTTCTGCTTGATCGTCCCGATGGATGAACGCGAGTTTTCCGAGTGAGGATTCGGGATCGCGGATCAGTTTGCGAATCACTCCACGCGTTGCCGTCGCGGACAAGCTGCGGCCCCTGGGAATTGACGGCACGAAACTCATCGCCGATAGAACGCCATCGACGTTTTCGAGTTGATACGCCGCGATGTGAGCACGTTTGACCGCGTCCAAACGCTCTAGCGGGTCGTCTTCCTCGGCCAGTGGCTCAAAAGTGATTGTCAAATCACCGGTCACCGTCGGACCGAGGTTCGATTCAAACCACTGGTATTGCTGTCGAATGTCGCTGTCGGGCAGAAACATCCGAGGAATGTTGACGGAGGTTTCCAGTTTTGTCAGCCCCGTCGCCAGTAGCCCCGCGACCAGCAGAAACCCGACAATCAGCGGCCAAGGTCTGGCAAGTCTGGCTCGGATGCGTTGTCGAAACCAACTGCGGATCGGCCCCCGTGGCCTGAGTTGGTCGTGCGCCGCGCGAATCGATCGCGGACGGGTCAAAACCATCGCGCCCGGCAAGATCAGCAACAACAACAGCAGCGTCGAAATCACGCCCAGTGATGCGACGCCGCCAAAGACACGAATGGGTTCCAGTCGCACCAGCATCAACGAACCGAGGCCGACCACGGTTGTGCCGGTCGCAAGCAGACACGGTGCGACACCGGCTCGCATTGCCCGTCGTGCTGCGCCGCTGCGGGTTAGGTCGGGGAATTCGTGTGAGGCATCGATGTAGTAATTGCTGAGATGGATCCCCGAAGAAACCGTCAACACAAAGACCAGCGGCGGCAGGACAATCAGGACGGCATTCATCGGCGTGCCGGTGTAGTAAACGGCCGCCAACACCAATCCTTCGCCGATGACTGCGACCGCGACGATCGAAGCGGTCAGTGGAATCGAGCGAAGGCACAGGAAGCACAGGATTGCGGCCATGATTGCCGAAGGTGGCGAGAATGCCTGGATCGATCGAACGCTTGCGTCGTCCACCGTCGCACCTTCGAACGGGCCGCCAGCCATCGCGATTTGCTCTGCCGGCAGGTTGTCAATCTCGCCAACAATTTCGCGGAGCAGGGGCAGCAGTTCGCGGCGATGGTGAAGCCCCTGTTCGGTGATTGAAATCACCAGGCATGATTGCGTACCGTCGGGTCCGACGACGCTGCCTCGCAATCGGGCGACCGCGGCGCGGCGCGACAGACTGGCCGGCGACGCCATCATGCTTCGCAACATGTCGGTTCCACTGCGAACCCAGCGGAACGGTTGTTCTGTGTCGCCGATTGTTCGGATTTGCTGGACCGCGTCGTCGGCCCAGTTCGGCAATTCAACGTCTAGCGATTGATCCGGCTGCTCGCACAAGGGCTGTAACAAGGCGGTCGCCTGATCGAGCGATTTCGATTCGAGGTCCGAGTCCGGCCAAGCAATCATGACGACATCGGCCACCGAAAATCGTCGCACGAAATCGTTGAACTCGGCCTTTTCTGGCAGTGAGTCGGGCACCCACTGCGGGGGCAGATTCAATAGCCCTGAGATTGCGGCATGCGAGTGAATGACCGCAGGAATCGAAAGCAACGCAAGCAGCGCGATCCCTACCTTGAAGCGTCGAAGATAACGCTGTCGCAGCGAGTCATCTTCGGACATCAAGGATTCCCTGTACGAGTGGCGGCGCGAATGTTATAGACGACATCACAGCTCGGCGGCAGGGTCAACCACGCCAGGACACCGATCCAAACCGGACGTTACCTGGCTGAGGGCCGAACGTAACGGATAGGCGAACACTACTGGCATCCGATTGCGATTCTGCAAAGCTTTATCTCTGACAGGCTTAAGGCTTCCCGCCCAGGTAAACTACTGCGGTGGATCCACTCCAAACCTCTATATTCTTCATTGCGAGACAATTGATTGACCATGAAATCCAGCTATGACTGCGTTGTGGTGGGCGGCGGACCAGGAGGCGGTGCGACTGCGTCCGTTCTAGCAGAATCGGGAATCAATACGCTGTTGATCGAACGAGAACCGGTGCCGCGTTTTCACGTGGGCGAGTCATTGATGCCCGAAACGTTTTGGGCGCTCGAGCGACTTGGGTTGAACGAGCGAATCCGAAATGCGGGATTTCAGATCAAAAAGAGTGTTCAATTCGTCACGCATCGTGGCACCGAATCGTCGCCGTTCTTTTTCCGCCAGCATGACGATCGCGATAACAGTGACACGTGGCAAGTCGAACGCAGCGAGTTCGACAAGATGCTATTCGACCGAGCGGCAGAATTGGGGGCCGATTGTTTCGATTGCACCCGCTTGACCGACGTCAAGTTTGACGAGGCTGGGGCCGTTCAAGGCGTCTGTGTGCGCGACGCCGAGGGTCAGACCAAGGAAATCGCGTGCCGCGTTTTGGTCGATGCAACAGGGCAACAGGCTTTCATCGCCAATAAACTTGGTCTTAAAGTCGTTGACCCCAATCTGAAAAAAGCGGCGATTTGGGGTTACTGGAAAAACGCGATGCGTGGCGAGGCCGACAATGAGGGGGCCACGATTATCCTGAACACCGAAACAAAGGATGCCTGGTTTTGGTTCATTCCGATGTCTCGCGGGATCACCAGTATCGGCTGCGTCGCCAACAATGATTACTTGCTTAAGAATCGGGGAACACCGGAAGAGACCTACCGTGAAGAGCTTGGGCGATGCCCGGGCCTGAAACCAAGGTTAAAAGACGCGGAACTGCTGGGAGAGATGAAAACCGCAAAAGAGTTTTCATACACGACCAGGCAACATGCAGGCGACGGTTGGGTGTTGGTCGGCGACGCATACGGGTTTATCGATCCGGTGTATTCTTCGGGCGTCTATTTCGCGCTGGAAATGGGAGTTCGTGCCGCCGACGCGATCGTCGAAGGTTTCAAGACGAATCGTCTGACCGGCGAGCAGCTGGGCAAGTGGAGCGACTCGTTTGATCACGGAGCGCAGTGGATGAGGAATCTTGTCGCCGCGTTCTATGAAAAAGAATTCAGTATCGGCCGATTTATGAAAGAGCATCCCGAGCACCGAGGCAACGTGACCGACCTGTTGATCGGACGCATCTTTCACGACGGAGCCGGCAATGTCTTTCCCGATATGATGGCGTCCATCGATCGAGCAAAAATGGCCGCCGAGTCATAACCGCCGCCGATGAGCATGCGACGCAAGGCTAGAGTCGATCGACGTCGCTAGCTCGCCTGTGATTGCGACGAGTAGCGCAATCGAAACGTCGGCGTCAAGAGACGCCGACGTTCAGGAAATGACTCGTTGATGGGACGTGACTAGAGTCCCAGATCGCCGAACAGCGGCGTGCTGAGATAACGCTCGCCCAGGCTGCACATGATTGTCACGATGCGTTTGCCTTTCATCTCGGGGCGGGCCGCAACTTGTGCCGCGGCCCATAGGTTCGCGCCGCTGCTGATGCCGGCGACGATGCCCTCTTCCTTTGCAAGTCGTCGTCCCCACGCGAATGCATCTTCATCGTCGACTTGGACCACGTCATCGATCACCGACGTGTCCAGATTCTTGGGGATGAACCCTGCGCCAATCCCTTGAATTCGGTGTTTGCCGGGGTCACCGCCGCTGATCACCGGCGAATGTTTCGGCTCGACCGCAATAGCCTTGAAATCGGGATTCATTTTTTTCAGAAAGCGAGTCGCACCGGTGATCGTTCCACCTGTCCCGACGCCAGCGACGATCGCGTCGATTTTGTGATCGCTGTCTTCCCAGATTTCGGGACCGGTCGTCGCTTCGTGAATCGCGGGGTTCGCCGGATTTTCGAACTGCTGTGGTACGAACGAATTATCGGTCTCGTCGGCCAATTCTTGGGCCTGATTGATGGCGCCTTTCATGCCTTCGCCGGCCGGCGTCAGCACCAAGTTGGCGCCCATCGCACGCAGCAGCGCGCGTCGCTCGACTGACATCGATTCGGGCATCGTCAAAGTTAGCTTATAGCCCTTTGCCGCGCACACGAACGCCAGCGCAATACCCGTGTTACCGCTGGTCGGTTCGATCACGTGTGTATCCGCGTTGATGCGACCGTCGCGTTCGCCGGCTTCGATCATTGCGACGCCGATTCGATCCTTGACACTATTGAGTGGCTGAAAAAATTCGCACTTGGCAAAGATCGTTGCGCCGCCCTCGGGTCCAAGGCGATTGACTTGGATCATCGGTGTTTCGCCGATGGCCTTGGATATATCCGAAAACGTTTTTCCACGTGGCATATCTAACTCCCTAAAGATAATGGACGGCTGAGCATCTTGTACGCGAATCGATCGGCACCGAATGGTGTGGGCCAACCGCAGGGCAAACTAGGCGACGTCCCATGTGTCACCGGCATTGAACAAAGCTTCCAAGTCGCCTTCGCCCTTGGCAGCACGCGCTTGTTCGACTTGTTCGTTAATTTGGTCGTTGTAGGTTGCGACGCCGTCGACGGCTCGTAGCACACCGATCGGCTCGGGCATCTCTGGATATTTCATACGAGCCAACATCATGTGGATCGAAGGATTGAGATCTTTTTCATCATGGATCAACAAGTCATCAACGGCGACATCGGCCGTGTTGACGACTTGCAGATGATTTCTCACCAGCTGAATCCCCTTGTCTTTGTTGGTTCCAAAGATGAGTGGTTTGCCATGTTCCAGCTCAATCACGTTTTCCGCACGTTGCTTTTTCTCTTGGGCATAAGCCATCGCACCGTCATTGAACACATTACAGTTTTGATAGACTTCGACCAAAGATGTACCTTTGTGCTCTGCGGCACGCTTGAGCGTGGCCCCCAGATGCTTCACATGCGCATCGATGCTTCGGGCGACAAAGGTTGCTTCCGCGGCAAGGGCGACCGATAGCGGGTTCAGCGGATGGTCGATCGAGCCCATTGGCGTGCTCTTGGTGATCTGGCCTTCGGTGCTGGTCGGGCTGTATTGGCCCTTGGTCAAACCGTAAATGCGGTTGTTGAACAAGACGATGTTCACATCGATATTGCGGCGCAGCGCGTGAATGAAATGGTTGCCGCCGATGGACAGCGAGTCACCGTCGCCGGTGATCACCCACACCGTCAGGTCGGGACGCGTCGATTTCAATCCGGTCGCAAATGTAGGTGCACGCCCGTGAATGCTGTGCATACCGTACGTATTCATATAGTACGGAAAGCGACTGCTGCACCCGATGCCGCTGACGAACACCAGTTTTTCACGAGGTATCCCCAGTTCGGGCAACACCTTTTTCATTTGTGCCAGGATCGAATAGTCGCCGCAGCCGGGGCACCAGCGGACGTCTTGATCGGAAGCGAAATCAGCGGCTTTTAATACAGGAAGGGACATGAGAGAGGTAATAGGTATCGTGTGTAAGGTGACAGGTGAGACGTCGTCGGATCGCTTCTCGCAAGAACGGCGTTAGCCGGCTTTGCTTGTTGATTTTGAGAACGCGTGCTGGTCGATGGCGGCAACCAACTCCGTCACGGTGAAGGGTTTGCCCTGCACTTTGTTAATCCCGATGCAGTCGATCAGGTATTCCGCACGCAGCAACATTCGCAGTTGCCCCATGTTTAATTCGGGAACCAACACGGTGCGGAATGACTTCAGGATGTCACCGAGGTTGGATGGGAACGGATTCAGGTAGCGAAGATGCACGTGGCTGACCTTCTGACCTGCATCCTGACTCTGTCGAACCGCCGTGTGGCACGACCCATAAGTTCCACCCCATGAAACGACCAAGACGTCGCCTTCGGGGGCGCCAAACACGTCTTGCTCTGGAACTCGCTCGGCGATTTTGGCCACCTTTGCCGCTCGTGTGTCGGTCATGTGCTGGTGGTTTTCGGGATCGTAGCTGACATTGCCCGTGCGGTCCTCTTTTTCGAGTCCGCCGACGCGGTGCATCAAGTCCGGAGTACCGGGAATTGCCCATGGACGTGCGAGCATCTCGTTGCGCTCGTACGGATAGAATGTTTCGCTATCGCCGAGTCCCGTGGGATGTTCGATTTTGATTTTGGGCAATTCGTTGACCACGGGGATCTTCCACGGTTCGCTGCCATTGGCGATGTAACCGTCCGACAGCACGATCACCGGCGTCATGCATTCGGTCGCGATCCGCCATGCTTCAATGGCGATGTCAAAACAGTCCCCTGGCGAACGCGGCGCCAGGACTGGCAGTGGTGACTCACCGTTGCGTCCGAACATGCCTTGCAGCAAGTCGCTTTGCTCGGTCTTTGTCGGCAGGCCCGTGCTTGGGCCGCCACGCTGGACATTGATGACGATCATGGGCAATTCCAGCATCAGACCCAATCCCATCGCTTCGGCTTTCAACGCGATGCCCGGACCGCTGCTGGCCGTGACCCCCATCGTGCCACCGAATGCCGCGCCGATCGTTGCACAGACCGCCGCGATTTCGTCTTCGGCTTGAAATGTCCGAACGCCAAAATTCTTGTACTTGGTCAGCTCGTGCAAAATGTCGCTGGCCGGTGTGATTGGATACGTCCCGTAGAACATTTCCTTGTCGCTGATCTTCGAAGCCGCGATCAAGCCAAGCGCGAGCGCTTGATTACCCATGATGTTGCGATACGTGCCCGGCTCCAATTCAGCCGCCGACACTTGATAACTCTCGCCAAATGCTTCGGTCGTTTCACCGAATGCCCATCCGGCACGCAGGGCCGCTTCGTTGGCCGCAGCGACGTCCGGCTTTTTCCCGAACTTTGCCTCGATGAACCGCAGCGTCGGATCGAGTGATCGGCCGAACAGCCAATACACCAACCCCATCGCAAAAAAGTTCTTACAACGGTCCGCGATTTTTGGCGACAAGCCGTGTTCAGAAACCGCATCGCGTGTCAGTTGTGTCATCGGGACTTTAAACACGCGGTAAGTTTCTTCGATCACGCTTGCTTCCAGCGGGTTCGATTCAACTTTGGCGAGTTTGAATTCCTTGTCGTTGAATCCGTCCTCATTCGCGATCAAAATGCCACCCTTGCGCAAATCGCCAAGGTTGGTCACCATCGCCGCAGGATTCATCACCACGAGTGCGTCGAGCGTGTCGCCGGGCGTGAAGATCTCTTTACTGGCGAATTGGACTTGGAATCCAGAAACACCGGCTCGCGTCCCCCGAGGGGCACGGATTTCTGCGGGAAAGTCGGGGAACGTGGCGACATCGTTTCCTGCCAGCGCGCTGGTATTGGTCAATTGCGTTCCCAGCAATTGCATGCCGTCGCCGGAGTCTCCGCAGAGGCGAACCGTGATTCCGGCAACTGATTGAACGTCTTTAGTTTTAGGGGAGCTAACCGTCATGGAGATGGGCGCGAGGCATCGCGCAATTGCAAGGCGTGACGAACCACACCGGATTGCCAGGTCAGCGATCCGAACGGGCGCGGGACTTTAAGGGTTGTATCGATCTTTCCGAATCGGAAACTTACCGAAATTCTATAAATCGAGCGTCGAAAGGTAACGGCCACACCGCCCGTTTTGCTTATTTTGCGAGAGAAAGGTGTTTTGTGCACCTGTTTTTCGGTGCACATGCCGCGATCCAAGCTCGCTGAGTCTCAATTTCGCTTGCGACCGGCGACGCCGCAGGTCAGCCCCGCAAAGCCGCTTCGCCCCACAAGCTGGGGTCTTCGGTGACAGGGTATTCTGGGCCCAAGGCAAGCGTTTGCCAGCCAAGCTCTCGGTCGACCACCGCGTAATAGATTCCCACGCGAGCTTGCTGGACTGGATCGAATCCCGTCATGGCGCCGGCCGGGACAAAACCAGACAATTCGTATCCGTCGTGTCGCGGGAAAGCAACTAATTTTAGGGTTTCTGGCGAGATCGGCTTCGGGTTCGCCCGGGCTCGATGAATCGGCACCAGCGCGGAGACGGGTTTTTCTCGGTTCGATCCACCACCCGCAGGCATCCAAAGAAAACGGTGACAGTACTGTGTCGCGCGGTGAATCGATGGGCTGCACCGGGTGTCGATCCAGAAATGAAAACCGTCGCTTTCATCCAGTCGGGTTTCACGACACCAGGGCAACTGACGTTTTCCATTGACTTTGAGGTTCAGACCGATGCCTTCGCTGTTCCATGCCATGCGTACATCGGCATAGACTTCCCGGCCCGCCAACGCGCCAAAGGACGGCAAACGACATGATTCCGGCAGCGATAGTCCACGAGCGGTCCATTTGCAGGGATTCTTGTGCAAAGCGATCTCGAACCGAAACAACATGCTCGGATCGATTAGCGGCTCGGTTTCACGTTTGGGGGCCACGGATTCAGGCACGGATTATCAATTACCCATCAAAAAACGGTCGATCTGTTTCACGCAACGTGAACCAGATCGACCGTTTCGTCAATCGGAAGGATTGTTTGTGGTTTCCGCGAAGCGCGGACTGAGGTGCTTAGATTCGTCGTCGACGGCGAACCAGACCGAGCGTCGCGAGACCGATGAATGCGAATGAGCCTGGCTCAGGAACCGCAATCGCTTCAACCGTAATGAGTCCAATGTTGCCGACACGGTAGTCGACCGGCCCGTCATCGCCATCAAAAGCAACGTCGAACGAAGGATTGCTCTGCAGAGTGATGGTAAACACATCGCCTCCGACCTCAGCGGCGGTTGCACCACCCAGCTCATGCTGAACCATCAAACGCGCCAGCAATTTGGGGGTATCGACGACAACCTCGTTACCATTCGCGGTCTCGTCAAATGCACTGACCGTCGAGAGCAACGGAAATGGCAAGCTATCGGCGTCCTTTGTTAGGACATCACCGTACACTTCACTTGGCGGTATCGATGCTTGGAAACTGTTTCCCGCAAGGACGTAGTTCGGTTCGTCTTCGATGAAGCTCTCATCCATCGGATCGACGAACGTGACGGACGTGCCGGCCGTGGGTGGGCTTCCGGGCACCTCATTGATCGAAAAAATAACGTCCCAGACAAAGAATGCGTCTTGTGCGGGCGAATCGCTCGACAGAAAGACGTCAATCTGTTGTTGTCCGCCAGCCGTGATGACACCGCTTTGAAAGTCGACCATCAGAACTGCTGATGCGGGACGGGCAAGAAACGCGGATAGTGCGAAAACACAGAGCAATGCCAACTGTGACTTGCCGAACTGACAGAATTTCATCGTAATACTCGAGTGGAGGATACTGTTCCCCGTTAGAACCAGACTTTGATCATAATCAAGGCGGACGGTGTTACATCACTTTGGTTTCAAAAAAATGCCAGAAGTCCTAGCGGTTAACTCCGTCATTTCCAGCACTCTCTGACGATCTTCGACTCTGCTTTGTTCCCACCCAACGGAATCCGACGTATGACATCCGTTTCACTCCGATTTAGATTGTCAGTGTACCTCATATTGGGGGTGCTGGCGGTTGCCGGTGATTCAATCGCGTTGGCGGGGATCAGTCCCGAAAACGTGGTCGTGGTGGTGAACGCCGACTCCGTCGACTCACGTACCGTAGCAAATCACTACGTCGACTTGCGAGACATCCCATCATCGAACGTGATCATGTTGTCGGATGTCCCGGCCGGCCTGATCATCAACTTAGATGATTTTAAGGATCGGATTTTGACGCCTCTGCTACAGGAAATTGATTCTCGAAAGCTATCCGGCCAAACCCGCGTCGTGGCGTACTCGGCCGGATTCCCGACCGCGGTCAAAGTCAACAAGCATCACGCGGCATTCAAGGACCTGAATGCCAAACGCGTTCAAAATCCGGTCGCTTCGCTGACAGGACTGACGTATTTCTATCGCATGATTTTATCGGACGTTCCCGTCTACCTTTCGCTGGGGGCAAACCTGTACGCCCGCGGTCAGTTCGATCGAACATTCGAGAATCCTTTTCTCGGCGATCGCCAGGATCAGTTTGATGAAGCGAAAATCGCTAGCGAGAACGGACGGTGGGCCGATGCGGCAGACGGCTTTGATTCGCTATTTCAGTCGTCTCCCACGCTTTCGGCAGTCGCGATTCTTGCAGCGGAAAACTACGCAAGAGATGGAGACGATGAAAACGCGAAACGCATGATCAAGCTAGCGATTCAGGCCGGATGGTGGAGCGGTACGTATCTGCAAGAGAGTAACGATCTTGAACCGCTGTTGGATGATCCGCAAATCAAAGGCGCTGTCGCTTACATGAGCCAGTCGTCGCTGGCCGAGCAAGGGCCTGTTGGATTCTCGTCGATGTATGGCTGGACCAACTCGGGGCAGCGAATTCCGATCTCCGACGGCGGCGTATCCTACATGGCCTCCTGCATGTTAGCGGTCACGGGACAGCGAGGTAGCAGCATCAGTCAGGTCGTCGAAAACCTGCAACGATCTGCCGAAGCCGATCGGACGTTTCCCAAAGGCGAGTTTCGCTTTACGTTAACGCCAGACGTCCGTACGCGAACCCGTCAACCTGGAATCCCAAATGCTTTGGTCTATCTAATCGAAGCAGGGTACAAGGCGGACATCATCCGTGAGGACATTCCGGCGGAGCCAGGGGATGTCGCGGGACTAATGTTTGGAACTCGGAAATACAGTCTCGACGGTCGGCGTTGGAACTTTGTTCCAGGGGCCATCTCGGACAACCTGACAAGCGTGTCGGCTGCCTTTGAGAGCGACTCACAGACAAAAATGACCGAGTTGTTAAACGCCGGCGCTGCAATGACTTCAGGCTCGGTCGCTGAACCTTTCGCGATTCAGGCGAAATTTCCGCGTCCGATGATGTACGGTTACTATGTCGATGGCGTGACCGCGATCGAGGCGTTCTATCTGTCGATTCAATCGCCCTATCAAACACTGATCGTTGGTGATCCGCTTTGCCAACCCTATGCAAGGGCGCCCAACGAATGGGTCGATATCGAAGTTTCGAATTCGACGCCTCGGACGATTCAGTTTCAGCGCAAACCGTTAAAACTTGGCGTTCCATCGGGGGTGACTCGGATGATCGACATTTATGTCGAAGGCAAGTTGATCAAGCAATCACCACCGGTCGCCGCGATTCGAATGAACCTGCCCGCCAACGCCGCCGGTGCGGTCGAGGTTCGAGCCGTCCTGACCAGTGTTGGCGCAACCGAAACACGGCTATGGTTCTCCGAAGAGTTTGACCTGCAGGCTCACGTGCCTACGCCGGTCGTCAAAGTCGTTCAGTCTCGTTCCGCGCGCGCCGCCGCTGATTCGAAACAAATGAAATTTTCCCTCCGCTGTGAGGGAGCCGATTCGATCGACTTGATCCATTTCGGATCCGTCGTGGGATCCGTCGATGGCTCGGAGGGCGAGGTCACGCTAGACACCAAGCCGCTGGGAAGTGGTCCGCTTCGGTTTCGTGCCATCGCGCACTTTGGCAAGAGTAAGGTACGCAGCCGCTATTTGATCGATCGATCGTGATCTCAGCGAGCGCTGCATGACGAGCTTTTGATCGGACAATGGCATGCCCGTGATCTTTCCGTTGGATACTCGTGCTCTGTCGGTCGGATACTCGTGATCTGTCAGTTGCACGCCAGTGCAGGCCAAGTTGGGCGAACGAAAAAAGCCTCGGCGGAATAAGATCCGCTCGAGGCAATTCGTTTTGGCGACGATGGATAACGGTCGCCACCAAAGCTAACAAAAACCTTCGTCTCTATTGTTTAACTGATTGGTTACCAGTTGAACTCAAGTCCGACGTAACCACCGTGCAGCATGATGCAGTCATCGGCATTGACGACTTGGCTTGGTGCCAAAGACGAGTAGTCGTTGACGATCGAGCCAGGTGCGGTAGCGACACCGCAGGCAGCAAGCATGCGATAACCGCCGCGAATCGACCATGCGCTGTTCAGGCGATAGCCCAAACCGAGGTCAAGTTCGGCAAGAGCGGACATGACAGTGTCCGATGCCGTCGTGTCGACGTCGTCGACGCCCGCCGTCGTGATATAGGCCAGCGTGGTGTCGGTGCCGATGCGTTGACGCATCTCGACATCGTTGCCATAGATACCGACTTTTCCGCCGATTCCCAGGTTCAATCGGTTCGTCAAGCAATAGCTCAAACGTGAACCGAACTGGTAACCGAACAGATTGTTCTCGGTGTCAACGTTGTAATAGATGTCTTCTGCTTGATAGCCCAGCGTACCGTCGATATTGACGGCGTACTCGAAAGCGTCTTCCAACTGGAACCAACGGAAACCGTGGCTCGTCGTGACTTGAACGCGGTTGCTGCATGCTCGAGCGATCGAGCCATTAGGTCCCGCGAAGCGATAGCCGTCGGGGACAAATTTTCCGCATGCTGGCGAACCGACGCGACGGTTGCCCATCAAGCCAAAGCTGACCAAGTTCGCTTCCAGACCTTGGAACCTCATGTCACGACGGACACGGTAGCCAGCGGCGGGAGCATTGTCGAAGTAGTTGTATAACGTATCGATACCCAGGCCGCCTGGGTTGATGCTTACGGCATTCCAAGCCGGCATGGCGGCGCGGTAGTCGCCGGGGGCGCCGGGAATGACCGTCACCGATTGCTCGCTCGGGTCGAGATTGAAATACCCGATGTCCAGTCCGTACTGTCCACATCCCAAGTAGCGGCCGAAGTGGACGTCAAAGCCGGTCGTGGTGTCGGGGGCAACCGCTGTGGTGTTCAGCTGATCGGTGCCCGTCGCGTCATCGACCAACAGGGTGCGACTGCTGTTGTTTTCCAGCGTCATAAACAGCAAGCTTGCGCCACCGAACCAAGGATACAGTCCGCCTGGTGCGCGTTGACCGCTGCCGAACGCATTTCCAAGCCGGCTGCCGATACCATGGGAGCTCTTGCCGTATCCGCCCGACGCATATCCGCCGTTGCAATTGCCGCTCCAGTCGGAGGAAACGGCGTTGGCGTAGGGACTGCTGTAACTCGTGCCGCCCTGGCACGAATTGCATCCGCTGCCGACGGCCGTGCCGTGACTGGCCAACGGTGCGCTGTGTGAGACCGCCGGCGCCGGCACCGGCAAGGTTGAACCGCTGCTGATGACTTCGCCGTGCCCGACTTGGCGCAGCGGGCTGGCTGGCGACTGAAGATTAAAAGTATTCCATTGTGATGGTGCTTGATAGTCGTTCGATTCCGCTTGAACATCTTGCGAGGTTCCGGCGACACAAACACTCAGTCCAACGGCGACTGCGAAACTGCGCAGAATATTGGTTTTCATTGCTCGACTCCTTATCGAATTTTCGTCGTGATCCATTTCGACGGCTCACAATCCCTGTGAGATCATCCCGGAGCCCTGTGGCGCTGCGCATTTGCGTAGACCCTAGGTTGCAAGTTAACGCAACCCAATCACCGGCAAGCCGGTGTCATGAGGGGGAGGGGGGAGATCAACTGTGATGGCGTTCCGTGTGGGAGGTTCGACGAGCGAACCGGTTAAATGTCGGGCGATCCTTTGCCCTACAAGTCGAGTCCTTTCTGCAGAATCAACACCTAATCGCCGCGTCCAAATCCCGGGGAAGGTCGTTTGGATGGCTTGATCTTGTGCGAGCGATGAATGACGTACCGCCATCCACTCTGCGTATGGGTTTGATCGACAAGTCGCACGGAAATCTGCGCAACGAAGAGACCAAAACAGCGATGTAACGTGGCCAGTCGACACAGAATTGGCGCATCAATGCCGATCGTTAGAAGCGGCAAGGGAACGTTTTTTCGCTAAACTCTTCGTGACAATGATAGAACAGGCCGGGTCATGAACGTCGCAACGGTCGTCCGGCCAACGTCACCGCTAACAGCCACGGCAACACGTTGTCGTGACAGAGATGAACTGTGTTTTCGGTACGCGGTCCGCCAGCGTCAAAAGCGCCATCCGTGAAGAACGCCGTCCTTGAGCACGCCAGTTCTGAGAAACGCTAGCGCAGAACCGATCTGGCCTTTGATCGCGACGCGCCAGCAGCGCGTAGAATCGATTGCGAGACAAAGCATTGTGAGCCGCGACGCGTAAGCGGCCGGGCACATCCGCGCCGCGCGGAGCCTTACGGCTCACTGAAACGCGACGTTTAGGTGACTGCAAACAGTGCCTAGTGGCTGCGAACGTCTGCCGTCAACAATGCGTGGGCGACAACGGATGTATCACCCGTCGTTGAAATCGATATGGTCGCTTTTTGTGGTCCATCCGCTTCGGTGGGTACAAACCGTGCGGTCACAATGTGCGTCGATTTAGCTTCCGGCGTTGGATCGCACTGCACGTCCCATCCCGGGCACTGGATCGATGCAATCGTAAATGGAGTGCGGCCGCGAATGACCAACTTCTTTTCGATGACTTGACCTGGTTTCAAACTGCCCAACGCGATCGCCTGGGGCGAGATACTCAGCGCGCTTTCCACTTGTCCGGCGACCCGCAGGGGGACACGTGGCATTGAACGGTCATTGGTGACCACGATGATTTCGTCTTGGAAGTAGCCTGCGGGAGCGTCTTCACGGACGTTTACTTTCAAATCGTATTCGACTCGTCCGCCGCCTCGCGTCGTTTGCGTGACCGTCGGCTGCAGCCATGGCTTGTTGCTTTGAACGTCCACCACTTGCCAGTCGTCGCGGCCGGCATAAAGAATTCGCGAACTCAGCGACTTTGCCGTACCCTGGTCGACTTTTCCGAATTCAATCGAACCGGGGTGAAAGACCATGTCGCTGCGAATGTATCCGTCGACTCGCAATCGGACTTCGCTGTAGAAAGGCTGAGTCACAACAACAGTCAGTGTCGCACCTTTCTTGCCGCGAAAGGTGCCTGTATTGAAACGTGCAAGGATGCTGCCGGTACCACCGGCCGGGATATACTGGGTTTCAATGATCGGTGTCGTGCACCCACAACTCGCTCTCACCGATTGAATGTGCATCGGTGTCGAAAAAGTGTTGTAAATCGGAAATCGAAACTCGGTCTTGGCGGCGACCGCGACCGCGCCAAAATCGTGCGTCTTTGTCGGGAAGACGGTGTCCGACCAATCTGCCGACTTCGCCGGCGTTGCCGTCATCAGGGCGGCGAGCGTGATTAAGCTCAAAGCAGAAAGGTGACGATTCATGGCTTTGATTCCTGGATTATCCCCGAGATCGTTTACGGTGGAGCGGCCTGCGTTTGGACGCTCTCGTTGTGCGGTGTGCTAGATAGGTTGTCGCGCTGAATAAGTCGGCGTGCTGAATAGGACGCTAGCGCCGGAGCAAAGCGAAGCCCCGCTGCCGGGCGGTTAAATCAGGCTCTTACTGCGTCTCTTTATCAGGTTAACGCCGTATGCGCGTCAAGCAAGCCAAACCGCGTAAAATGACGGCGCATTTGATGTGAAGCAAGGAGCCTATGAGGGTCGCCGAGGAGGATTGGGCAAAATAGGTTGTTCGTTTGGTCGGACACGTGGTGAGGTCCGAGCACAATGCCTTCACTTTGACGTTGGGTGTCAGCGCTTCCCCCGGGGTTAAGGGGCGGAAGTAGACGCGGTTCGCTTGCGAGCTCTATGTTTCCCGGCGCCCTGTCTTTTCAGGCGCCCTGCCTTTTCAGGCGCCCTGTCTTTTCAGGCGCCCTGTCTTTTCAGGCGCCCTGTCTTTTCAGGCGCCCTGCCTTTCCCGGCGGCCTCTCTTTCTCGGCGGCCTGTGCTTCCCGGCCTCGCATTGCCCCGTTTTCGCTCGATCCAAGCGCCGGAGATCGGTATCTCAACGAAAAAAGGGAGCGAGTCCCTTATCGGAACTCGCTCCCTCTCACTGTCGCTTGCTTCCTGCTGATACTTCTGGCTCTGTGGCGTAGAGCCGTCCGTATTTTGTTAGCAGTTGCTGTTTCCTAGCATCCGCATGACGGAGCTACTTCGCAACCACAAGCTGGCTCAACGTCGCAACCGCAGCTGACGTCGCAGCCGCTGTTGCAGCTCGATCCGCAACCGCTGAAGATGCTCTTCAACAAGCTTCGGATTGGGCCTTGGCACTTAGGAGCCGAGCAGCAAGGTGCTGGCTCGCAGCATGCTGGTGCGCCGCAAGCCGAAGCTCCACAGCCACATGCATCGCCGGCGCCCATGCTGACGGCAGCGTCGCCGCAGCAAGTCGGTGCAGGTGCACAAACTTGAACGGGAACTTGCTTGCAGACAACACGTGGAACACACTTGGTGACGGTGTAAGGCTCGCATACCTGACGGCACTTTGCGACCTTAACGATCTTGGTGTAGCACTCTTTCTTGTAGCAAGTGCTGCAGACCGTTTTGGTACGGCACTCAGGAACCATCTTGCAAACCTTGTAGGTGCAAGTCTTGGTACGGCACTCAGGAACCATCTTGCAGACGGTGTAGTTGCAAGTCTTGGTACGCGGCTCGCAGACGTATCGGCAAGTCGTGTAGTTGCAGGTCTTGGTGCGGCACTCAGGAACCATTTTGCAGGTCGTGTAGTTGCAAACCTTCGATCGTTGTTCGCAAACCATACGGCAAACCTTGTAGCAAACTTCCTTCGTTCGGCACTCAGGAACCATCTTGCAGACGGTGTAGTTGCAAGTCTTGGTACGGCACTCAGGAACCATTTTGCAAACGGTGTAGTTGCAAACCTTGGTGCGGCACTCAGGAACCTTGCGGCATACCGTGTAGCAGACGTCACGTGTGCGGCACTCACGACGGTATCGTGTGCACGTTACTTCTTTTTGCTCGCAGGTTGGAACCCAGACTTTCTTGCAGATCGTCGTTGGGCAACCTTGAACACATTCCGTTCGGCACTTGCCGGGGCAGTAAACGTTCTTGCAAGTTGCAGGATCGAATGTCCACGTGCCAGGCTCGCGAACGGTACGACGCATCATCTTGCCAGGGACGGTTTCCGTTTGCGTTTCCCAGTGGCCACCGTTGACGGTAATCGTCTTGGTGTACTGCTCAGGAACAACAACGCTGTAAGTCTCTTGGCGAGTCTTTTGCTCTTGTACCGTGTTGTAAACGGTGTAGTTGATCGTGCGCTGCTTTGTCTCGTACACAGGCTTCATGACCGTGTAGTTGATCGTTCGCGAACGAGTTTCGTACACAGGCTTGTTGACCGTGTAGTTGATCGTGCGAGTCTTGGTCTCGTACACAGGCTTTTTGACCGTGTAGTTGATCGTACGCTGGTGCGTCTCGTACACAGGTTTCATGACCGTGTAGTTGATCGTACGCTGATGCGTTTCGTACACAGGCTTTTTGACTGTGTAATTGATCGTACGGGTACGAGTTTCGTACACAGGCTTGTTAACCGTGTAGTTGATCGTACGAGTCTTGGTTTCGTAGGTCGGAACCATGACGGTGTACTGAACTTCGCGCGACGTCGTGACCGGGACCGTACGAGTGGCCTGGACTTCTTGGTCGACGTAGTATGTTTCGTTCCGCGTGCGAGTGCGAGTCTCTTGAACTTGATCGTAAACCGTTTCGCGAACTGTTCGCATCACGGTGTAGGTGCCGCCCGCAGCTGCTCCGCCATCAACCACGGATCCGCCATCAGCGACAACGCCGCCATCAACGATTCCGCCGTCATGCACGACAGCTCCGTCAGCGACAACGCCGCCAACGACACCCGAATCTCCACAACCGCCACAGCCTTGATAGCTGATCGCGCCACAGTAAGCGGCACTAGCGGCGTTGCTACCAGCCACGATCGATACGATCGCAGCAGCAGGCAATAACCACAGCCTTCTCATCTTAAAATTCTCCACAGGAAACAACTTGTTGTTGCAAGGACGCAAGATGCGACAACCGACCGGCAACCTGCCGTTCGGCCCTCGATCTCAACCCGCCTCACCCGCCCGGTGCGAACTTTCGTTCGCGAGGCGAGATTTCCGATCCATCAAGCAACGCACTGCGTGTGGGAGGACGGGACGGTCGTGCAAACTTTTTGCACGAACGAAACGGATTTCGATCCGAGGATTACATCGACTACGGGGAAAGCGTTGAACACATAAAGGGAGGGGCCAAGGCAAAAGAGGGCGATTAGGTGGACCTATCGCAATGGCCGTTCGATCCGTGACGGTTTTGCCGAACAGTGCGGCGAGATTCGAGGACCGCCGTTGCAGATTCTCAACGCTTGAATACCGGATACGCCATAAAATCGTCGCAAATCGAATAGGTGGACGCTCCTTGGCCAACCGCGACACCCCTCAAAGGACAAGACTGCTCATTCCCGACCATCACCGCGTATTTCAGATTCCAGGCACCACGCGGGATTCCAGGCACCACGGGGGATTGCAGGCTGCCACGGTCCAAAAACGAATTTGCGTCGGGGCGGTGAGGGCGCACCGCCGAACCGGAGCGACGGCCGTTCAGCAAGACCGCCAAACCACCACTTCCCACGCCGCGTCGCGCAAATCGGATGCGGATTCACGCAAGCCATCCGATCCGGATTCACGTAAGCCGATTTGTCGTTACGATCGTTATCCATTGGGCAACCAATCTCACAACAACCGCTGCGCGCGGGACCGACGTTGGCGATTGGCGATATGATAAAGCCTGTCGATCCTCTAGCGATCGACCGGCAGCATCGCTGTTTTCTCGTTCGATGTTCAGACGAGGCAGAGGGTGGGCTTGGCGGCGGGTGGGCGCGGCGGACATGACCCGTCGTTCTAGCCGAAGATGACGGCCTAGCCGTAGGTTACGGCCTAGCCGCAAGTCACGGCGATCAATCCTGGCAGACGGCACTCATGGCTAACATGCGCGAATCCGAATCCGAATCCGACCCAGCATCACAGCAGAGCGGCGCAGCAAAAGCGAACGAATCATCGCGACCGGATGAATTGTCGCACCCTCCACCATCGGAAACTCCGCCGACGCAGGACAGTCCATCGGTCTCGGCCAAACTTCCTCAACCCGCCGTCGGGCGGCTAAGCCTTTATTTTCGCGAACTTCACCGGCTGGCCGATGGGGGCCAGCACCAAATCAACAGCACCGACCTCGGCCGGCTCGTGAATGTTTCGCCGGCGGTGGTCCGTCGTGACCTCAGCGCGTTGGGAACGATCGGGCGTCGTGGTGTCGGGTACTCGATCGTCGTCCTGATGGATCGAATCGGGATGGTCTTGGGCACGGGAGTGAACTGGCGCGTCGTCCTGGTCGGCGTCGGCTCGCTCGGTGACGCGCTGCTGCGGTACCGCGGATTCGAGCGACTCGGTTTCGAGGTGATGGCCGCCTACGACGTCGATTCCAGACGTGTGGGCCAACGTGTCGGCGGCGTCGAAGTCCGCGACGCAAACCGAATCGTATCCGAGCTGGCCGAACTCAAGCCGGACCTGGCGATCATCGCCGTGCCAGCGGACAAAGCGTCCGAGGTCGCCGAAACGCTGGTAGCGTCCGGGGTCAGCGGCATCCTGAATTTTGCCCCCACAACGCTGCGATTACCCGGCGGGGTGGCGGTGGTCAATGTAGATCTCGCCAGCGAATTACAGCGTTTGGCCTTCACGGTCCAGAGCCAAAGTGCCCGAAAAGGGGTCTAATCTTCACCTAAAACGCGAACCAAAACTTCTGCTAAAGCTCCTCTTTAGAGCAAGCCGATCACCTGCTAAGATCTCCGCTCACCCAAAGTACCCCGTGGTGTAATTGGCAACACAGCTGGTTTTGGTCCAGCCATTCTAGGTTCAAGTCCTAGCGGGGTAGCTTTCTGCGATGGTCGCCGGGTGCTTCTGAGGCACCCTCACTGCAATTTGCGGTTTTGTCGCATGCGGCACACTTAGCGGTCGCCGATGAGTATTTCTTGGCGTCGAGTCAATGGACCGTTTCCAGGTCGGCCGCCAGATCGGTCGGCGCGGGGCAGTAGCGGCGTTGACTCCCCATTTCGCACGCCGCGTGTCGCTTCACACGACGCGTGTCGCCTGCGGGATCGGATTCGATTCCACCTCCGGTTGCACTTGTCGATTAGCAATCAACAGTTGCTCGCGTCACCCTTCGCGGACGCTACTCTGCCGCCTGCAGTTCTTCGAGATAGGCACGATCGGCGTCGCAAAGTTTGGCGATGGCAACGGCAAAGGTTTTTCCCGCTGGATCTCGAAGTTGGACGTGCGTGGACGTCTGCTGCAACAGCGTGGCCGTCCGTGAAAAATTTCCGTCTAGCGACGTCCACGTCCGCGGCTTCATTGGTGCAGTCGCTTTGCCGGCCGGCGAAAGTGCGGCCGAAGGGGCGCTCGCTGCCGCACCCGGATTTGTCGGAAGTGCGGCATGATCTGGGGTCAGTTCGGCCAGTTCGTCACGCGCCAGAATGGCGGCTTCCGAACTTGGGAATCGCTTCAAGACGACGGCAAACAGATCTGACGATCGATTCTGCAGTTTTGGGTCGCTTGCGGCCGCCATTTTTCGCGCCTTGACGAGCGCCTCGGACTGCTGAAGCCACAACGCTTGTGCACGATTCTTTCGTAGCTCTTTCATGATCGCGTTGCCGCGTTCCCGCCACTGTGGAAATAATGCAAGCGACGATGCGACCGTTACCTGATCGAGAACTTGGGTGAATCCGCTCGCCTTGGTTTGCGTTGACTCCGATTCAGCGGTATCGAAGGACGTACTTGATGCTGGCGTTTCCAAGTCGGCCAGGTTCGATGCGTCTTCGGTGCCATTGCTCGCTCGATCCTCCAACGTCTGGGCCATTGATTCGTAAATTTGCCTTAACGTTCGTACCGATGGATCAAACGCATTGGCGTTCGCTGCGATTTCTTGAACCTCGGCGATTGCAACCGCTTGCGCCAGCAGGTCGCCTGCCTCGGCGGCGGCTTCGGCACGTTCCACCGCGCCGACAAGGGCGCGTGCGTCTGGTTCGTTGACACCAGGTCCGGATTTCTCGAGGGACGAACGCAACAGGCGCACGAGGGACTGCCCCTGAGGGGCACCCGCCTTTGCATAGATCGCTTTGCCATTACTGTCGATGATATACAATCTTGGAATGGCGTTTCTTTCAATCGGATACTTTGCATTCCATTGCGACCAAGCAGGATCGTCGCCGTACGTCACACTAACGGCGACATAATGCGAAGCGAATTCCGATAAAGACTCATCGGTCTTCAAACGTTCCATCAAGGCTTTGCATGCCGGGCAGTAGTCCGCACCGACCACGGCGAATAGCGGTTTGCCGCTGCGGGCCGATTGACCTCTGGCGTTCGCCAACGCTGAAGTCGAATTTTGCGAAAGGGCCGTGGTCCCCGAGCATCCTAGGAACACGAACAGAAGACAAACTGCCCGCGCAAACGGATTGGATCGAGTCGACATGGGATTCCTCGGCAAACAGCGTGACCGGACAGTGATCACCATCTTACCAGTTTCGAATGCGGCGTCGGCTAAAGTTGTTTGGTGAAGAAGAACTTCGTGTTTCCGTGAGAGTCCCAGTCGGGAATTGATCCGGCGACTTGGTAGCCGCATTTGCGATAGAAATCTGGCGCTTGAAACTGCATCGTGTCCAAGAATGCATACTCGCAGCCGCGATGCTTGCCTTCGTTTTCTGCTGCGGACAACAGCATCGAACCGACGCCCGATCGTCGAACATCGGGGCGGACGGCCATGATGTTGACCTTTAGCCATTTCATCGATGATGTGGCCAACAATCCGCCCACACATTCGTTTCTCGCATTGAGGGCGACAATCTGCAGCGGTCGATCGTCGTGCTGCGGATCCACAAACTTGCTCCACCACAGTGGATTTGCGGTCTGGTTGTGTTCGCGCAGGTACCGTTGCACGGTCGCAAGTTCATCGTCGGTCATCGCTTCGACGATGCGGCTGGAAAAGTTCATGTCGCGAGAGACCTTGCACTTTGTTATTCACGCATCATTTCAGTTTCTGGTAACGCCGTTTGGCGATCCGACCCAGCGTTGTTCACGGTCGATCATCGAACACTTGTTCGCTGCCACGATTTTGTTCGATCGCCACGACATCCGGCTTGGGACCCTCGATGAGAATCTTTCGATTCGTTCCGAGAAACAGATTCCCGTGAATGACAATGTCCCGCGTTGGAGTGCGCGTATCGACACGAATGGCCGCAATCTGATGTGCATCGGTTTCGATCAAATTGTTGGCGATCACGTAGTGCGCCGTCGGCGTGTCAAGTTTGTCGCCACGTGCTTGGTTGATCGTGACGTTGGCGTTCCACAGCGTGTGGCGTTCATCGCCGTTGACCTTTCGGCCGTTGAGCGACAGGATGTTTCCGCTAAACACACAACTTATCGAATCGGGGGCCCAAATGCCTTCGCGACCACTGCCCGCGATCGTGTTGCCGCTGAGCGTACAAAACTGGCTTCCTCGCTCGATCGTGACGCCGCGTGAACCGTTGTCTCGAATCACGTTGTTGGCTGCCAATACATGGTTGCAACTCTCCAGGAAGTAACCGCCCATCTGTGCCCGGTAAACCCGATTGTCGCAAAACTGGCCATTGCGACAAAAATAGAAATGCGTGCCGTCTGATCGCGATTTTTCAAGACGGCAACCGCGAATTTGAAAGTCGTGAACATGGTAAAACGCGACCAGCCCTTGGTCTTCCCGCGACGAACCCCGTTCGGGACCACGACGCTGCGGCGGTGCAGCACGGTAGTCGCCGTAATGATTGCTGCAGTTTTCGATCACAGTATCGGTGACCCACACGTCGGTGGCCGCGTGCTCGGCATCGGTGGCAAAGATGCCGACGCCGTTGCTTGACAGGTCGCGGATGTGCATGTCTTTGACGCGGATTCTGTGGCATTCGCCCACGAGATGGATGCCACGAATATTGACTCCCTCGTCCCAAGCATCATTGCGGCCGACGATGGTGCCGCCTTGCCACCGTAGATCGGACACGTTTTCTGCATAGAACAGTTGTCCGTCTCGGTCGCAGGACTCATCCATCAGAAACCTTGCCCCATCCATTCGAAAGGTCTGATTCGAATGGACGCGAAGTCCCTCAGGGGCGTCAATCAAATAGGACATCGGTTCAAAAACCACTTCGCTGTTTTTGCCCGCTGCATCGATGGCTTGCTGGATTTCTTTCTGGTAGCTGATCGATCCATCAAGAACATATCCTGCCGGTAAATACGATTGCACATGCACGGTCCGTGATTTGGCTGACTGTGCGGAAGCGGTCGCTTCTGAGAACAGCATTATCGCGAAGGCACCGAACAAGACATGACGTGGCCGCATTAGAAAATCCTTAGACTGGAGAACGCGAATTGCCTCAGTCTATCGCAATCACGCATCGTCGCTGGGATGTGGTATTCGATCGCCGGTGAATTTTCGGTTTCGATCGCGCCGGTTGCCAAGTGAACCGCCTTGCGTGTTTCGCCGGAACGCGGCACTCTCCATTTCAAGAATCTTGCCACGCCAGGGCGGCATTGCATCTCGCGTGGGTCGGTTTCAATATGCTGAAAACCGAAAAAAGAAGACTCACCGCAATCTCAGTGGAAGCGGAGACTGCTGCATGAAGGTGCTGAGGAAAATCCTACCACCAGTCTGTGAACGCGATCGTCTGGTTCGATCAAAGGTTGAATAGACCGCAGTTAATATTCAGGACCGATGCAAACCGTTCAAAACACTCAGTCGTTCGTTGATCGATAGAACGCCAAACGCACAGGCAAGCAGCAAGTGTGAATTTCAATATAGTGTCACCGCGGAAGGCTTGTCCGTGCCCGTTCATGTTTATCAAGGACAGGTAGGCGACGAAGACGGGGCCGTGCGCGGCAACCATTTCATGCGATCGGGCTACTCGATTAACGTTGGATCGTTGATCGCGGCCCAAGCAAGGTGAGTATTCGCTTTTGGTGGTTCGGAAAGAGTGAAGGTGAAACGTGTGCCGGGCACACGAAATGGCGATGTGTCTGAAAAAGTAGTTGGTGGTACGTCGACGGTAAAGGATTGATCGGAATCAACGTTCAATCTCAGACGGTCGTATGTTGCGAACACCCCATCCTCTGAATGGTCCCACCCCGCATTTCGCTCGTACGCGACAATCGTTGCCGTCCACGCAGCATGGGAGTCGTTACCAACTTCGACTGGCGGTTGTGATCCGCAACCACACACGAGAGCCAAGAGGGGGAACGCAGCGAAACGCACGGTCTATTTCATCCAACAAAAGTTTGCGAGACATCTCCGGATTATCGGGGATGTCTTGCATTTGGTTCTCGCGGAATTGGGGCAGGAGGCGCGAGTTCGTATGGTCTCAAGAATGGTCCCGGGATCCGGCTGCCCTTGCCGTGATCCGATTTCGATGCCTGCTAGCTGTAGTTCGGAGTCGGCGGACGGTAGTCGCTCAGGTTGATCGTCTTGAACCACTCGATTGTTTTGGCCAGGCCTTCGGCTAAAGGCACCTTCGGTTCCCAGCCCAGCTTTTCCTTTGCCAAGCTGATATCCGGTCGTCGGCGCGTCGGATCGTCCGCGGGCAGCGGCATCTCGATCAATTTGCTCTTTGAGCCGACGATCTTGATTACCTGTTCGGCGAGTTCGCGGATTGTGAACTCATCCGGGTTACCGATATTGACCGGACCAATGAAGTCTTTGTCGTTGTTCATCATGCCGATGATCACATCAACCAAGTCATCGCGATAACAAAAAGATCGCGTCTGGGATCCGTCACCGAATATTGTGATGTCTTCGTTCGCGATGGCTTGTCGAATGAAGTTGGCGACCACCCGACCGTCGAACGGATGCATCCGTGGGCCATAGGTATTAAAGATGCGGACGATGCGAACGTCGACTTTGTTGCTGCGGTGATAATCCATGAATAGGGTTTCCGCGACGCGTTTGCCTTCGTCGTAACACGCCCGGATGCCGATCGGATTCACGCTGCCGCGATAGCTTTCGACTTGCGGATGAATTTCCGGGTCCCCGTAGACCTCGCTGGTACTCGCCTGCAAAATTCGGGCGCCACAGCGTTTGGCGATCCCCAGCATGTTGATCGAACCCATGACGCTGGTCTTGATCGTCTTGATCGGATTGAACTGATAATGCCCGGGCGCGGCAGGGCAGGCCATGTTGTAAATCTGGTCCACTTCCAAATGAATCGGCAAGGTGATGTCGTGCCGGATCAATTCAAAATTGGGCCGGTCCAGCAAGTGCGCGACGTTGGTCTTTTGGCTGGTAAAGAAGTTGTCCAGACAAATGACATCGTGTCCCTGGTCAACCAAGCGTTCGCACAGGTGTGAACCGAGAAAGCCGGCGCCACCGGTGACAACAATACGTTGAATCATGTTGGTTATTCTTGTCAAAAAGAGAAAACGGCGAATCGCCCAGCTTCATTCTGCCGATGTGGGCTCGACCGCGCTGATGAGTCGGTTATCGATCAATCGGGTCGTGCCCACGTGACATGCGATCAAGGCCACCACGTCGCGGTCAACACGGGATACAGGTTCCAGGGTTTGTGGATCAACGATTACAGCGTAGTCGATCTTGTCGACACCGCCAGGATGACGTGACGCATCTTGTGATCCCAACAACACGTCATGCATTTGCCGCTGCAAACGATCCGTATCGGTTTCGCCACGGCTGACAGCATCGGTGACGGTTTGTAGCGCCTTACACAGCAATAGTGCGCGTGATCGTTGCCCATTATCTAAGTACCGATTCCGACTGCTCAGCGCCAATCCATCTGATTCGCGAACGGTGTCGCAAGGGACCACGGTGATCCCGACATTCAGATCGCGCACCATCGCCCGGATGACCTGCAGTTGTTGATAGTCTTTTCGTCCGAAAAAGGCATGTGTGGCCGGCAGCGCGTTGAACAGTTTGATTACCACGGTTGTCACGCCGCGAAAAAATGTGGGGCGAAACTCGCCTTCCCATCGCCGAGCCACTTGCGGCGGGCTGATAAACGTACTGAAGCCGTCCGGATACATTTCTGAGGACGAAGGCATGAAGACTGCGTCTACTGCCAAGGCTTGCAGGGCTTCGCAATCCGATTGCAGCGTTCTTGGATACACATCCAGGTCTTCACCCTCGGCGAATTGCGTTGGGTTGACGAAAATGGTCGCCACGGTGATGTCGCACTGCCTGGTACTCTCGTTCACGAGGGCCAGGTGCCCATCGTGCAGTGCACCCATCGTCGGAACCAGTCCGACGGTCCGACCGGCAGCGCGATGTTGATATACAAAATCGCGTGCCTCTTGTACCGTTTCAAGTTTAAGCATCGTGCGTCTATCGAATCGCGGTGGAGTCGGTGCGATCACTCAATTGACGACGAGGTGGCTTCGTCCAAAACCTGTTCGCTGACATAGATCGGCAGCGGCGGCGAAAACGTGACCGCAACGGCGATGGCGTCGCTGGGGCGCGAGTCGATTTCGATCATTTCGCCGTTTTCTTTTCGGAAACGCAGTTTCGCAAAATACGTGTGTTCGCTCAGGTCGCTAATTTCAACACTATCGGCTTTGGCCCCCAATTGCTCAGCCACGCGAACGATCAAGTCGTGCGTCAGCGGTCGCGGCGGCTCGTAGTCTTCTTTGACTCGTCGATCAATGTTGGTCGCCTCGAAGATTCCGATCAGGATCGGGAACTCACGCTCGCCATCGACTTCTTGCAAGTAAATGACTTGGTTGTCGGTCAGCTCAGAAATGATGATCCGAGCGAGTTGCATTTGGACAGGCATATCAGCATTTACGGTGGCGAAGGTGGCGAACGCATCGGGAGCCGAAAGACGTCCGCTACGACGCATTCGCGAGTGTTCAATATAGCGGTTATGGACAAGTCTGCGCGTGAATAGCCGTTTCGCAAACCGCCTTTGTCAAAACATTGGCGGATCTTTGCCCGCTTTCTTGATGCTGAAATCGCAGCACGGCAAACGAATCGTTGGCGGTGGACAGCTACTTTGTTGCGTTGCTGCCCTCGTCAGGGTGTGGCGATCACTTCGTGTCGTGTCGTGTCGTGTCGTGTCGCGGCAAAGCCGGGAAACCCACATTCGGGCGACCGTCACCTATAAATACGCGGCGATTTTCTAACTCGATGGGGCGCTGTTCCTGCGAGGTGCCATTTTTTCATTCGATCTCTGCCGGAACAGGGTCCGCTGGCGAGAGCGTGTTCCTGGTCGCCGGTATCTCGGATTTGTCCGGCGCGGGGCCGAATGAATCTGCGCAATTGCCGCACACCAGTCGTCCGCGATGGGGTGTCACCAACGCCACAAGCGAGTTTGCCGCTAAATCTCTATTCTTCCAAGCGAAAAATCGTGACCCCGAGTGGCGGCAAGTCGACGGAGATACTGTCGGGGCGACCGTGATGGCCTTCACCGAACGTTTCGCGGCCGGGATAGTTCCCAACGTTGCTGCCACCGTAGGCCTCGCTGTCACTGTTAAATATCTCTTTCCAAAAACCGGATTTCGGCACGCCGATTCGGTAGTTCGTGCGGACGACGGGCGTGAAGTTGCAACAGATCAGCAACATCGGTTCGTCACCGATTCCTTTGCGTAGATAAACCAGGGTGCTGTCGTCGGCATTCATGCAGTCGACCCACTCGAACCCTTCGTGCGAAGAATCCAGTTGATGCAGTGCCGGATTCTGGACCACCAACTTGTTCAGGTCGGCGACCATTTGCTGGACGCCGCGATGGGTGTCAAAGTCCAACAGGACCCAGTCTGGGCCGTCGTCGTGGTTCCATTCGTTCCACTGGCCAAACTCGCCGCCCATGAACAGCAGCTTTTTACCCGGGTGCGTCCACATGTACGAATACAACAATCGCAGGTTAGCGAACTTTTGCCACATGTCGCCGGGCATCTGGCTAAGCAGCGCGCCTTTGCCGTGAACCACCTCGTCGTGCGAGAGGGGCAGCATAAAGTTTTCGGTAAAGGCGTAGATCAGGCTGAACGTTAATTCGTTTTGGTGAAAGCGGCGATGGATCGGCTCGTTGTGCATGTACTTTAGGGTGTCGTTCATCCACCCCATGTTCCACTTGAATGTGAAACCGAGTCCGCCGTCATAGGTCGGCTTGGAAACACCGGGCCAAGCCGTCGATTCTTCTGCCAATGTCACGGCACCGGGGAAATGTTCGTGCACGGCAACATTGAATTCACGCAAGAAATCGATCGCTTCGAGATTCTCTCGGCCACCATACTGGTTCGGGATCCAATCGTCGCCTTCGCGGCTGTAATCCAGGTACAGCATCGATGCGACCGCATCGACCCGCAGGCCGTCGATGTGATACTTGTCCAGCCAAAACAGCGCGTTTGCGATCAAGAAGTTACGGACTTCGTTGCGTCCGTAATTAAAGATCATCGTGCCCCAGTCCGGGTGCTCGCCTTGTCGCGGATCGGCGTGTTCATACAGAGCCGAGCCGTCGAAGTGGTACAGGCCGTGACCGTCTTTGGGAAAGTGCGCGGGCACCCAGTCGATAATGACACCGATTCCGTTTTGGTGCATGTGATCGACGAAGAACTGAAAATCTTCTGGACTGCCGTGCCGGCTGGTGGGGGCAAAGTATCCGACCGTTTGATAGCCCCAAGAACCGGTAAAGGGGTGCTCGGAAACGGGCATCAATTCAACGTGCGTGAAATTCATGCGGTGGCAATAATCGACCAAGCGTTTGGCCAAGTCGCGATAGTTCAGCCACCCATGCGTTCGTCCGGCACCCTTTTGCCAACTGCCCAAATGAACTTCGTAAACGTTCATGGGTTCTTGCTGCGGATTGGAATCGGCGCGCTTTTCCATCCACTCCGCGTCCTTCCATTCGTGCTGTTGCGTATCAGCAACGATCGAGGCGGTCAGGGGCGGCAATTCGGCAGCAAAGCCCACCGGATCGGATTTGTCGATCCATTCACCATGCTGGGATAAGATTCGAAACTTGTATTTATCGCCGACCTTGGCCTGGGGAACGAACAGTTCCCAGATGCCGAGATTCGGATGCACCCGAGCGGTATGATCTCGCCCGTCCCAGCCATTGAAGTCGCCGACGATTTGGACGCTGCGTGCATTGGGCGCCCATACCGCAAAATTGACACCCGGCACTTCGTCGACAACGCGCTGGTGGGCGCCCAGCCGATCGTAGAGCTGATGATGCCGGCCTTCGCCGATCAAGTAGCGATCAAATTCGCTCAGGATCGACGGAGCGGCGTACGGATCTTGCATGTCGACGACTTCACCGGTTTTTTTACTCATCTGGATGCGGTATCTCGATTTCGCGGCAAGTTGACTCCCATCTCCATCTTGATCTTCTGCGGGCTGCGCGTCGACCGCAGCGTCGCAGATCGCCTCGAAAAAACCTGCCGGATGCAGGCGCCGCATCGGTCGGCGATGCCCCGAAACGTCATCGATCACCCACGCCGAGTGCGCCTCTGGAAGGTAGCTGCGAATGGCCGTTGCGGTCGTATCACCGTACTGGACGATGTGTGGACCGAGCAAATGGCCTGGGTTTTCCAGCGTACCGTCGATCAGTTGACTGATGGAAGAAAGTGAAACTTGCGTGTGCATGGCCAATCCGCTAGCGGACGTGTAGGGAAGTTGAGTGATCGTTAGGTGTGTCGCCGACCGGCGAACCGAAATCGAGAGTCGACGCTCTAGCTGGCGCAAGCGTCCAGCAGATCGCGACTGTTGAATCGGCGTTGCGGGACGTCCGGCTTGGATTCACCGGTTCCCGCCAGCAACCAGTGCCGCAATCGGTCCTTGGGATGAACGTCGGCAGCGGCGGGTCGACGACGCCCCTGTGTCGCTGGCGACGCGACGCCAGCGTGCGGCGCATCGACGCGAGTGATCGCTCCCTCGTCCGGCCCGGCCAAGTTGCCTCGACTGACCAGCCGGGACGAAACCAAACACGCTTCGACGCGGTGGATCGACAGGGCACGATCGATTCGCCGCCAAAGATCGGCGTGCTGGACATCGACCCGTCGACCAAAATGTTCCCAGGCGAATCCGTTGACGCGCCAGCGAGGTAAAGCATCCGAGAGTGATCGGATCAGGTAACGGTTGTTGCTTAACAACGTAACCGCGGCCGGTCCTTCGATCGCTTCCAAACCACGAATCGCGGCCAACAGAGTCAATCGGTTCAAATCACCGATTTCGTGGTCCTCCGCTTCCATCACGGCATCGCCGTCAGCCGACTCGAGGCTGAATCGCCAGTGCCCGTCGGTCAGCGACGATGAACTCGCCTCGCACACCAGCAGGTACTCCGAAATGGTTTCGGGCGGTGTGGATGGGGGTTCGTCGAGATTGATCAATCGGTCACCTTCGTCAAGATGCGAATCCGTGTCGATCGCATCGCGTAGCAGTTTCAGCTTCACGGGCGGGGTTCCAACGCAGGGGGGGAGGGGAGGACTTCGAGTTCCGCGCAGATGTCGTCGACAATCCAGTCACGCGGGTGCTTACAGGGCGTGCAACGAGACGATGGCCACGACGTCGGGTCAAAACACGACAACGGAAGGTCAACGCTACCGGCACGGTTTAAGCATTCGGCAAAGTTTGCCGGGTCCCAAGAGATGGACTCATCGAAAACGCCGCCGCTTTCGTAGCGGCGGCGTCAAGAGAGTCCCAAACGATACAATTGGAAGGGAAGAAGGTTCGCAGGTTACAGGTTCGCAGGTAACAGAGCTCGCTACTGAGGCAACCTGTCACCTGTCACCTTCAAACCTGTCACCTTCTATAAAGCTTCACTGCCCTCGAGCAGCGAAAGTTCGGCTCCGTCAAGGAAGCTGACCAGTGACTTGGCGCGGTAGGGCTGCTGCAACTTGCGGACGGCCTTGCTTTCGATCTGTCGAACTCGTTCACGGGTCACTTGGAAAATGCGTCCAACTTCTTCCAGGGTGTACGTGTAACCGTCGGCAAGGCCGTACCGCAGGCGGAGAATTTCACGTTCGCGGTAATTGAGCGTTTCCATCGCCAAGTCGATCTGCGTTTTCAAGGCTTCGCGATTGGTTTCTTGCAAGGGATCGTCGTCGCGGTGGTCTTCCAGGAATTCACCAAAGACGCTTTCTTCGTGATCACCGATCGGTTGGTCCAGCGAGAGCGGCTGGCGACTCATTTTTAGAATCACGCGGGTATCGTCGATCGAAAGGCCGCTGCGAGCACACACTTCTTCGGCTGTTGGTTCGCGTCCGTTTTCTTGCACCAGGTCGCGAGTGATTTGACGAATCTTGTTCATCGTGTCGATCATGTGGACCGGCACGCGGATGGTGCGACTTTGGTCGGCAATCGCTCGCGTGATCGCTTGACGAATCCACCAGGTTGCATAGGTGCTGAACTTGTACCCGCGTGCGTGTTCGAATTTGTCGACCGCTCGCATCAATCCGGTGTTGCCTTCTTGGATCAAGTCCAAAAATGACAAGCCGCGATTGCGATACTTTTTGGCGATCGAAACCACCAATCGCAAATTGCCCGCCGAAAGGATTCGCTTGGCCGCATCGTAGTCTTCTGAATAGCCGTCACAACGTTTGATGCGGCGTCCCAGCGTCTTGGGCGTTTCGAACGTCAATCGCATCAAGTAATGAAGTTCACTTTGCAATTCGGTGACCGTCGGCATTCCCGGCAATTTCAAAGCGTCTTTGTCCGCCAGCAGCGTACGGATTTCTTCCATGCGAAGACTGGCTTTGCGAAGCTTTTCATAGATCGGTTCTAACTTGCCAGTCCGCAGGTTCATTTCTTCGACCAGACGAACAGCCTTGTTGCGACGGATAACGAGGTTCCGCCACGCAGCGCGTCGCTGTCGCATTGGCAAACCTTTGTTGACCGAGGTCAAGAAATCGTCTCGGTTTTGGGCCAACAAGTGTTGCAGCGTGCGAACGTTGGGCACGATTCGCTGCATGATCGCTTTCTTTTCTGCTGCATTGGTGACGCTGACTTCGATCGTGCGATCAAGTCGCAGTTTCTTGTCGCGGACTTGTTCCAAAAGTTTCAGCGAACCTTGCAGCATGAAGTCCGTCGCCAGCATCCAATGGCGATATCGATCACGAGTCTTTTCAATTTGTTTCGCGGCCGAGACTTCTTGTTCGCGGGTCAGCAACGGGATTTGTCCCATTTGCATCAAGTACATCCGCACGGGATCTTCGGTGGGATCGGTGTCAACGTCCTCGCGTCGTCGTGGGTTATCGTCGCGGGCGGGGGCAGGGTCATCTTCGTGGGCGTCGACGAATTCTTGCCCCATGACTCGGGTACGATTGCTGACAGACTCCTCTGCGCTGAAGGCATCGTCCCGTAGACTGCGGCTGAACTTCTTTCCCATCAATGTCTCCTCGAATCCCGAATCTGATAGATCGTTTAGGTTCGGAAGAATCCAAGCAGGAAAGGTGCCGGAGCCTGCGGCTGGTATCGCGTAAATCATGGCAAAGCGTTATGGGAGAAGAGTTTGCGTGACAAGAGACCCCAAATGCGACATTCCACGTGTTTCGGAAAGTCAACGCCTGTTGTGGAGGTATCGCAACAATGTCGACGAAAAGACTCGCAATTGACGACCAAATCGGGCGTGGGGGCGGCGAGCGGTGACACTGTTAGGGCACCAAAAACCTAGGTCACAATCCACTCTCTACACGAACTGATTTTGCTGTTTTACACTTTGAAGTAGTTGACGTAGCTGAGCGCTGCAATTAGCGGCAACAAGATCGGTACTGATTGCCAGTTCGCAACGCCACTTCGCCAATACCTTTTGCATGGTAAGAAACCCTCTATGGATGTTCCTCCGATCGACGAACCGCTCGACCGATTCGAGTGGCTCGATCCGACCCGGTTTCGTCGACCCGAACAGGCTCGCGAAGATCTGTCGCAGGTTTGGCGCTGTGGCGCGACGCCCGATCTGTTGATCGTTCTTCGCGATCAATTGATCAAGCGGTTGCCGACGATTGATGATGTCGATTCGGCGGTTTCGAATCTCGCGCGGTTTGTCTTGGCCAGCCGCAGCCCCGCGTCGCTGTTGGGTTTGTTCGAACGTGACACCGAGGCGTTGCCTCATCTGTTGCAGCTCTTTTCGACCAGTCAATCGCTTGCCAACCGGGTGATTTCGGATCCCGAGAGCTTTGATCTGCTGCGAGCCAGCGACGGACAGCCCGCCGATCGAAAGTTCTTGGTGGATGAATTGGCCGCTGAGATCGATTCGGTCGATCATTCGAATCGGGCATCAATGCGAATCCGCAAATTTGTGATGCGTGAAAATGCCCGCATCGCTTACGGCGAATTCGTACGCGGGGTGACGCCTGATCGCGTCGGCCGTGAACTTGCGCATGTGGCCGATGCGGCAATCGAAGCGGCGCTAAGGTTCGCCGATCGACAGCTGACCCAGCGGCGCGGCAAACCCAAACTCGCCGACGGCAGCACATCTCAAGTGACCGTGATCGGTTTGGGCACCCTCGGCGGTGAAGAGCTGGGGTACGGCGACCCTCTGCCGCTGATCTTTTTGTTCGATCGCATCGATTACTTGAACAAATGGCATCGCGACTATTACACGGCGCTAGTGGCTGAAGTGATTTCGATCCTGTGCAGCGACCAACCATCGGGCCTGGGCTATTCGATCGATTCTCGCGTTTCACCGATGTTCGAAACGGGCACCTTGATTTGCAGCGTGCGCGATGCCGTCCGAATTTACGAATCATCGGGGCAGACTTGGCAACGACTCAACTTCGTCAAAGCACGTACGGTCGCAGGTTCGTCCGAACTGGGCGATCGGTTTCTGGATCAGTTACAGCCTTGGATCTATCGCCGGCACATCAGTCGCGAGGGATTATCGGCATTTGCCTCGGTTCGCGAAAAGTTACAGCGACGAACCAATCCGGCCACCCATACCGATGACAAAGGTGCCAATCGTGATATCGATATCCAGCGTGACCCAGGTGGACGTCAAGACATCGAGCTGACCGTGCAGTTCGTTCAACTGTTGCACGGTGGCGATTTGGACGAGGTACGGGTCGGAAATACGGTCGAGGCGATCATCGCGCTGGAACGGTCGGGATGTCTGACCCACCAAGAGGCGACTCTGTTGGCCGAGAATTACGCGCGCCTGTGTCGTTTGCAGCATCAGCTGTCTGTCATGTTCGATACGCGGGATGGTCAATTGCCACGCGAGACCGATATGCAGCAGCGCCTCGCTTACCAGTTGGGGATTCGTAACGAAGTCGAGAACACCGGCGACATCGACCGATTCCACCAAATGCTAAACGAAACACTCGGTTTGAGCCGCAAGATCATCAACCATCTCTTGTTGGACACGCCCGAGAGTGATGGGGTCGCGCCGGTGGAAACCGCGCTGGTCTTGGATCCGGATCCCGATTCCGAACTCGTTCGTCGTGTTCTGTCAAAGTATCAATTGCGGAATCCTGTCGTGGCAATGCAGCAATTGCACGCGCTAAGCCGCGAAACCGTTTCTTTCTTGTCGCCCCAACGTTGCCGGCAATTCTTTTCGGCACTCGCACCGGCGCTATTGACCGAAATTGCATCGACGCCGGATCCGGATCGAACGTTGGCGTCGTTGGTGGCTGTGGCCGATTCGCTGGGGGCGAAAGCGACGTTGTGGGAACTCTTGCGAGTCAATCGTCCGACCATGCAGTTGGTCGTTCGACTCTGTGCGGCGGCACCCTACCTCAGTCGCATTTTAAAAGAACATCCTGGAATGATCGACGAATTGATCGATTCATTGCTGATGAATCGGTTGCCGTCGCGTGGCAAGATCGAAGCTCAATCGATCGAACTGTGCCGCGGCGCGCATGATCGCATGCTGATTTTAGAGAACTTTAAAAACAGCATGCACCTGACCATCGGCGTGCGAGACATTCTGGGCAAAGAAACGATTGAGAAATTGCACCAAACGCTCAGCGATACCGCCGAATCTTGCTTGCGCCGCGTCGCCGAACATGAACAAGAACGGTTAGCTCAGCAATACGGCGATCCCGTTGGTGATGGCGGCGAGCCGTCGCAATTATTGATGCTGGGACTGGGAAAACTCGGCGGGCGCGAACCGAACTACCACAGCGACGTCGACGTCGTGTTTCTGTATTCCGATGAGGGTGAAACACAACGCCGCGTGGGCGGACCACGCAAGACGACGAACAATCAGCACTTCTTTAACGTCGTTGCTCAACGCGTCACCGAATGCGTCAACCAGGTCGAACCGAACGGAAAGCTTTACGATTTGGATGGGCGGCTGCGTCCGACCGGCAGCGAGGGCGTGCTGGCGGTATCGATCGAGAGTTTTCTGAAACGATTTCGTCAAGGCGTCGCACCGCTTTGGCAACGTCTGGCACTTTGCAAGGCGCGATCCATCTCGGGTGCCCCGGAATTGCGACGGCGAACCGACCAGGCGATCGTTGATGTCATTGCACAGACCGCGTGGCACGACGGGATGATCGACGAAATCAAACAGCTGCGACGCGAGAACGAACTCACGGCCGCCGAAGACAATTTGAAACGTGGGTGCGGCGGCACGATGGATGTGGAATTGATTGCCCAGATGTTGACGTTGCGTCACGCAAGTCAGTCGCCAAAAATCATTCACACCGGAACTGTCGATGCGCTGTCGGCGTTGGCCGAAGCGGGTTTTATCGACGAAGCCGACGCCGTTCAGCTGGTCTCGTCCTATCGAGTCCTGCGGCGCGTCGAAGGAAACTTGCGATTGCTCGACCAAGCGTCACGGCATGAATTACCCAGCAGCGAAACCGTACTGTGTGACCTCGCGTATTTGATGGGCGAGTCGGACCCGGCGATGATTCTTTCGCAGTGCAATACGGCGCGGAAGTCGAATCGGTCATTGTTCGAAAAATACATGGATCGCAAGTGATCTTTGGTTCGCCCGTTGGCTATTCTATTGGGCGACGAGCCTCGGGCCCGTGGCAACCGTCCGCGATCATGACCACGACGCCGGTATCATGCGTGCGTGTCTTGCTTCCCCATACATTCACCAGAGGATCACGATGTCGACACGCTGGATTTTCGCCCGAACTACATTAGCACTGCTCGCCATCGCCGCTTTGCCATGGCTTCATCGCTCGTGCCAGGGTGCCGATGAACGTCCCAACGTTCTCTTCATTGCGGTTGATGACATGAACGATTGGGTCAGTGTTTTCGGCGGGCATCCGCAAGCGATAACGCCGAACATTCAGCGGCTGGCCGAAAGTGGATCGGTTGTCTTTCAAAACGCACATTGTCCCGGACCGGTGTGTGGCCCCAGCCGATCGGCATTGTTAAGCGGGTTCATGCCCCATCGCAGCGGCGTGTACGGCAATTCGCAGAACATGCTGGATTCAGCGTTGGTGCAGACACACACGACATTGCCCGAGTACTTTGCCAAGCACGGATATGACACGATTTCGCGCGGCAAAATTTTTCACGCTCACGCATCGGCCGACGGACGTGACCGAGGCCAGTGGGCATTCCAACGCTGGGAAGGCGGCGATGGCGGAACGGGTGTTGACCGAAAGCAAGTCACCTCACGCGACAAAAATCTGATTCGTGGCCAGGCGGGACCGAAGTCGGAATACACCAAAGCGGGCGGCAGCGAATTTTCATGGGGGCCGACGGTCGGCACGACACAAGAAATGAGCGACTTTCAAACGGCACAGTGGGCCGCCGAGGAATTGTCCAAGCCCAACGACAAGCCCGTGTTTTTGGCCGTCGGGTTTTCGAAACCTCACCTGCCGTTTTATTGTCCGCAAGAATTTTATGATTTGTATCCGGTCGAGAATGTGTTGGTGAATCCCGTTCGCGAAAACGATCTGGCGGACATTCTTACGCCGTCGGGCAAACGCAAATTTCAACCAACCAACGACTACCAGTGGATTCGTCAAAACGGATTGGAAAAGGAAGTCACCCAAGCGTACTTGGCCTGTATCAGCTTTGCCGATGCGTGCGTCGGCGAAGTGATCAAGGGACTCGAGAACAGCCCGCGAGCGAACAATACGATTGTTGTATTGTGGGGCGATCACGGTTGGCACCTTGGCGAAAAACTACGTTTTCGCAAGGGGTCGGCTTGGACCGAATCGACACGTTTGCCGCTGATCATTCGAACGCCGGCGATGACATCGCGGCAAGATTGTCGTCGGCCAGTCAACTTGATCGATCTTTACCCAACGTTGATCGAATATTGTGGTCTGCCATCGAAAACGATGATCGACGGCAACAGTCTGGTGCCGCTGCTGAATGATCCCCAAGCGGACTGGGATGATGCGACGCTGACGATCGCCGGCGAAGGCAACGCATCGGTATCTGGGGAACGTTGGAAATACATTCGATATAAAGACGGTACTGAAGAATTGTACGACTTACAGTCGGATCCGCAGGAATGGACCAACTTGGCCGCCGACGCCACAAGTGGGGCAAAGGCCGCCAAAGAAAAACTATCAAAGTTTGTTCCGCAAGAATTCGCCCCAATAATTATGAAATCCGATTCCGGTTCAAAGAAGACGGCAAAAAGTCTGAACCGCGCTTTGAAGGCGACACGCAAACTGGACGAACTAAAGTAAGATCACGCTCAGTTCGTGGCTCGGCATGCCGGCGAGCTCTTGACGTGTCCCCTAATCCATTCGTTTGCGATGAAAATTAAGTGCCCAGGCTGTGGTTCGGTCCTCAGTATCCCCGACCACGCCGCGGGCAAGGTCGTCAAATGCCAATGCGGTAAATCGCTGCGTGCACCCGGACAAGCCGCGTCATCCGCTGGGACATCGATGGTGGCAGCTGGATCAACAGGGCAGCGAGCCTCGGTGCCGTCCAGACCGGCCGCCCGACCGCCCGCGGGCGGTGGCGGTTTCGATCCCGGGATCTTTGACGAACTGTCTGACGCGGACCTTCAGCCGGTCAAGCCAGTTTCGCGTCCCGGGACGACGTCCAATCCCTATCAAACCCCTGCCTCATCAGGCGAAGACGCTGGCGATCAACCGTACGCAGGCGAATTGGCAACGTTAGGTCAACGGTTTACCGGCGCGTTTGTCGACAATTTGCTGTACAACATCGCCGCTTGGATCGCTGGGTTCAGTTCAGTGCTATTCGAGCCGCCGGGTGAACAAGAAATATCCAGTACGATGTTGATCGCGTGGATCGTACTCGCCGTGACCATCTTTTTGATTCCGATCGTCATCAACGCCGTCATGATCACCAAGTCCGGTCAGTCGATCGGCAAGAAAGCCGCGGGAACACGGATCGTCCTCGATCCGTCACGAGAATTGCCAGGATTCGTCAAGGGCGTTTTGGTGCGTTCGTACGTGATGGGGCTGCTGTCGATCATCCCGCTGGTTGGGTTGATCGACACGGTGATGATTTTCGGCCAAGAGCGAAAATGTTTGCACGACAAAATGGCGGGCACCATCGTCGTCACCGCTAAATGAAACGCCGGGCAATCGAATGCGTTCGGGCCGAAGGCCGGCAACCGGGATCGGTGGCGTCATTGCCACACCCGCACTTGCAATGATCGTCCACGTGATTCGACACGAAAGGCAGCCGACGTTATTGACTTTGCCGTACGTTCGCCCAGGTCGGTGTGGTCACCCGCCCACGTTCAATTGCTTCGCGGGTGAGGGTGTCTCTTCGCTGATCTCTTTGGCGCGATAACGTGTCCATGCCGAACGCAACGCGTTGGTGATCGGCTGCTCGATTCGATTGGTCACGATAATGGCGACGGCAAACGAGAAAACCATTGCGATCACAAAGCATACCACCGGCGGATAGCCGCCATGGTCGAGTCGGTGGATCACGGCCACGCCAAGGTTATTGTGGCACAGGTAGATCGCATACGAGATCGTACTGACGAACACCAACGGTTTCAGCCGCAGCATTGGAACTCGGCCATACGCGCTGGCGGCGACCAGTCCAATGATCAACGCGGTCGCTAATGGATTGTGTTTGCCGTGATCGATCGAATGAAAAACGCCGGCGGCAAAGAGAATCGCGAGCATGTTTTTCCACTTGGATCCGACGTCGGTTTTGATCATGTAGATCAAGAACCCGATTGCGAACAAGGGAACGAAATCTAACAGCATCAATCGTCGGACCGCCGTTGCCGCGGCAAACCAGGCTGTGCCCCCGTGTGTCACCTGAATCGCATCCAACGTGGGACATGCCAACAGCGACATGACCAACAGCGATCCCCAACCGAGGAAATATCGCCGAAGTCCGCCGAGTTTGAACAGACCGACCAACGTGGCGTAAAACATCATTTCGATTTGCAGGGTCCACATCACCGGATCGACGCATTCAAATCCCAGAATACGAGGCAGCAACGTCATGTTTGCGGCAAACTGTGCGGTTGATATCGGGGGCTGGTCGCGATGCGGGGCAAGCTGCAGCACCCACAAGTTTGCGATAATGATCAACAGGAAAACCGGGATGATTCGTATCAGGCGGGCTGCCACGAAATCGACCGGTTTTCGCCGCCGCAGCAACGACATGCTGTTGACGAATCCGCTGAGAATAAAAAACAGCTCGACCCCGTACGCACCGAACGGCCACTCAAACCCCAGCGGCGTCGTATAGCCGAACTTCACCTCGTAGACATGGGTGAAGTGAAACAGCATCAAGTTGATTGCGGCGAGGGCTCGAAGCGCGTCGAGTTCCAAGATCCGCTTATGCGGCTTCAGCACTTTGACGCTAGATTGGGCTGCATCGGACATCGGATGTGATCTTTGTGGCTTCGCGTGAAGGGACTGGGGAAATATGGGTTGATCTAATTCGCAGGACCGTTTCCGACGCCAGGAACCGGTAATTCGTCGAACCACTCGACGTACGGGTAGGGTCCATACGGACTATTCCGTTTGTGCGGGCGGCCGCCATCGATCCGGTTTGGACCCCGGCGGTGATCGCCGATTCGCACGTTGCCCCGACCAAGATCGCCGATGGACGCGACTTTTTGCGATTGCGGCCATTCTGCTTTTCCCAATCCATCCCCCTTTCGTTTCAGTGGCGAGTCGCTGAAAATGCCGGCTTTTCGACTCGAGGACGTCCGGCAAAACGCCAGGCGGAGGATTCGCCGTGAAGTATGTGATTGTGATTCCGGACGGATGTGCGGACGAACCGATCGAGGCACTCGGTGGCCGAACGCCGCTGCAGGCTGCTGAGTTGCCCGCCATGGATGAGCTCGCAAAAGCGGGGACGCTGGCGTTGGCCGACAACACGCCTGCTGATTTTCCGGCCGGCAGCGAAGTCGCCAATCTGTGTTTGCTGGGATACGATCCCTATCAGTATTTCACCGGTCGCGCGCCGCTTGAGGCCGCCGCACAAGGCATCCAGTTGGGGCCGCATGACTGGGCCGTGCGTTGCAATTTGGTCACGATCGAAGACCAGATGATGGTCGATTTCACCGCGGACCACATCAGCACTGAGGAATCGACCGAGCTGTTGGCGGCGGCACAGCAGGCGTTGCTTCCGCCCGACTCGCCGTTCCAATTCGTGCCGGGTGTCAGCTATCGAAACCTGCTGATTTATCGCGGCAGCCAAGACGCACCGGCCCCGTTCTCAAATGAGACGCGCACGAGCGCACCGCACGACTTGACCGATTTGCCCGTCGCGGATGACTTTCCACGCGGCCCCGGCAGCGACGCGTTGGTCAGTTGGATGAACGCATCGGCGGAATTATTTGCGGATCACCCCGTCAATCAAAAACGCATTGCCGCGGGCAAACGGCCAGCGACGAACGTTTGGCTGTGGGGACTCGGCGGTGCACCATCGATGCCGACGTTCCAGCAGCGGTACGGGATCAACGGCGCGATGATCACGGCGGTCGATTTGCTGCGAGGCATTGGGGCCCTAGCCGGTTGGCCGCGCATCGAAGTGGACGGGGCGACCGGTTACTTAGACACCGACTATGCTGCCAAGGGCCGCGCGGCGATTGAAGCCTTGAAGGAATACGATTTGGTGTGTGTGCATATCGAGGCCCCTGATGAGGCATCTCACGAGGGCCGCCACGACGCCAAGATCGAATCGCTGCAGCAGATCGATGAAAAGATCGTCGCGCCGCTGGCCGAAGCGTTGCGTGGCTATGGCGATCACCGGATCCTGATCACGCCCGATCATCCGACGTATTGCCGCACGAAAAAGCACACGCATGCACTTGTTCCGCTGCTGATCTGTGGGACGGGCGTGGATGCCGATTCGGCACAGAACTACGATGAGGCCGCCGCAGAAGCGAGCGGACGCCGCTATGAACACGGCTGGGACATGATGGATGACTTTATCGTCCAGCGTCCTGCTCGCTAAGCATTTCCCATTACCGAAAAGCGGTCGCCACCTCGTCGCGCGACGATTGGTCTTTTCGCCAAACGCTTTCCCCGTCAAACACCGTCAACAGATCGTCATGTCGTCTTCTCCCGCTAAAAAACTGATTGTTCAAAAGTTCGGTGGCACCAGCGTTGCTGATGCTGAAAAGATTCGTGCAGCCGCTCGGAAAGCGGTTCGCGCCCAAAACGAAGGCAACCGTGTCGTGATGGTCGTCAGCGCCATGGGTAAGAACACGGACCTGCTGTTGGATCTGGCCGGGCAGGTCGCCGAGAAACCGCCGGCACGCGAGATGGACATGTTGTTGAGTACCGGCGAACAGGTCAGCGTCGCGCTTGTTGCGATGGCGATCGGTGACATGGGAGCCAAAGCGATCAGCTTGACCGGTGGCCAGTTGGGCATGTTGACCGACAACAGTTTCAGCAAAGCACGGATTCAATCGATCTCGACCGAACGAATCGAACGTTTGCTTGACGAAGGAAACATCGTGGTCGCGGCGGGATTCCAAGGCATCGACGACGACGCGAACATCACCACGTTGGGGCGTGGCGGCAGCGATACCACTGCGGTCGCCTTGGCCGCGGTCCTGGGCGCCGACGAATGTGAGATCTACACCGACGTCGACGGCGTCTATACCACCGACCCACGCGTATTGGCTGAGGCTCGGCGAGTGGAGGTGATCAGTTACGACGAAATGCTTGAACTGGCCAGTCTGGGTGCCGGGGTGATGCATAGTCGCAGTATCGAATTCGCCAAGAAATTTTCGGTGCCGATCCACGTCCGCAGCAGTTTCTCCGATACGGGCGGCACGATGATCGTCGCTGAGACCGAGTCCAAGACGGCGGGCGTCAGCGGTGCGGCAATGACCGCCGACGAATCGCGGATCACGGTATTGGGAGTGCCCGATGTACCGGGTAAGAGCCTGCAAATTTTCTCGGCAATCGCCGAACATAAGATCGCAATCGATATGGTCGTCCAGAACGTCGGCACCAATGGTCGGGCGGACGTTTCGTTCACGGTTCCCAAAGGTGAATTGCAGACGACGCTGCAGGCGGTGCAGTCGGTGCTTGCGGATGTCGGTGCCGATGGCGTCACCTACGATTCGGAAGTCTCAAAGGTCTCGGTCGTCGGATCGAACATGGCCAGTCAAACAGGCGTGGCGTCGCGAATGTTCCGCGCCCTGGCTGATGCCGACGTAAATATTCAAATGATCACCACCAGCGAAATCAAAATTTCCGCTCTGGTCGCTCGCGATCAAGCGCAAGAGGCGCTTCGCGCCGTGCACCAAGCGTTTTCGCTGCACGAGCGTCCCAGCGATGCCAACTCTTGGGACGAAATCAAAGCCGAACGCGTTCGCGACAACGATGTCGAAACGTTGGTAAGACGATTGCAGGACGATGCACTGGAAGCGTTAACGCTGACCGGTATCTCACTGACCGATCAACAGGCTCGCGTCACGCTGCACGGAGTGCCCGACAAACCGGGAATCGCGGCTGACATGTTCGAATCGATCGGTGATGCGGGAATCTTCGTCGACATGATCGTGCAAGGTTATGACGGCGAAGACGGGTCGACCAGCGTTAGTTTCACCGTGGACGAATCTGATTTGGAAAAGAGCGTTGAAGTGGCGACGCAAATCGAACAACGACACGGAATGCGTGGCGTCCAAGGCGGCGGAAACATCGCAAAGGTTACCGTCAGCGGCATCGGCCTGCGAAGCCACACGCACGTCGCGACGCTGCTCTTTGAGAGTCTGGCCCGTGCCGATGTGAACGTGGAAATGATCGGAACCAGCGAATTGCAGGTCAACGCGGTCATCGATGGCAAATTCGCCGCGGTCGCCAAGTCGGGCTTGGAAGACGTTTTCGCCGCTTCGCTAAGCAACTCCGTCTCGGCACGGGCGGCCGACCGCCGACAGGGCGACTTGGACCGGCGGCAAGACGCCAGACGAACAAGCTAACCGCCCGAGTGATGGTCCGAGCGAGAGCGGAATCACTGCGAGGCCGGGCCAGAGTACCCAGGGAACCGAATATCAGTCGCCACGGGGAAACGTTCCACGCCCAAATATTCCTGTTTTGATGAAAATTCCGGTGTGAATTGTCGCACCGATGGCGTCGTCGGTGGGCCGGCGAGAAGACGGGAAGGTCGGGCAATTCTGCTTGGTTTTGCGTACTTGCACGACTATGCTATGGCTAGTCGACGAAAATTGTATCGATCCTGGGGAATCCTTCGGTCAGACGCGCTGCGTTTGTACGAAGGTTGTGATCGAGCAATTCGCCTCGTCCGTTGATGTCGGTTCCGCCACTTTCCACCGCTCAAACGTCCGTTGCTGTTGTGACAGGCGAACGTGACTGCGGTGACTTGTCGGTGGTGGAGTTTAGTTCATCGTGGTTTAGTTCATTGTGCGTTAGCGGTCGAACCAGGGGGTTGGCTGGCCAGCGCCAAAGACCTCGTGAAGAGGCGAACAACGAAAAAGGAAAATGACTGTGACACGCTTACCAACAAATGGCCCTACCCGATGGATTGCTCTGGCGATCGCGAGCATCGCGACCCTGGTGTCGATTCCATCGAGTGCCACGGCGGATCGGCCCGAACTTGTCGATGAAACGGTGACGGCGGAAATGTTCGAGGCGATGGATGCCGGACAAATCGAAGTGAAGTACATCCCGCTGGACGCGACCAAGGCCAACATCCTGGTCACGAACAAGACGGACAAGCCGATGAAAATCAAACTGCCGCAGGCCTTTGCCGGCGTGCCCGTTCTGGGGCAATTCGGCGGCGGCGGTGGTGGCGGCGGTATTGGCGGCGGCGGTGGCGGCGGCGGACAGCAGTCCGGCGGCGGCGGTGGCGGTGGCGGCGACGACGGTGGGTTCTTGAATGTGCCCGCCGAACGAATGCGAAAGCTCGCGACGAAAACCGTCTGCCTTGAACACGGCAAGCGTGACCCAAATCCGCGTGTGGCCTACAAGATCGTACCGATCGAACAATTCACGCAAGACGCTCGGATTCGAGTCCTGTGCCAGGCGCTCGGCGATGGCAAACTTTCGCAAAATACGGCTCAGGCCGCCGCATGGCACATGATGGATGGATTGTCTTGGGAAGAGCTCGCCGCCAAGAATCGCAAGGAAAGTAAATACACCGGCAACGAGCGATGGTTCACGACGAAAGAATTGCGATCCGCAATGGCGGTCGTCGAAAAAGTGACACAGATCGCGGGCGAGCAAGCGGAAACTGGCTCCGAAGACAACGGTGAATATAACGGTGACTACAACGGCAATTACGAAGGCTGATCCCTAGCCGAAAGTTGTCGTCGAAGTCCAAACCCAGCTGTGAAAGCCACGATCAAATTTGATCGTGGCTTTTTTCGTGCTTCGCATGGCTTCTGGCTTCTGGCTTCTGGCATCTGGCATCTGGCATCTGGCGTCGGGCTTCTGGCATCAGCCGTCCTGGTGAACCCCTTCGGCGTCGTCCGAACATCAGCTCGTCAGAACCATTGACGCTCATGCACGCGAGCCCGTGCTCAGAAGAGAGAGCCCGTGCTCGGAAGAGAAAGCCCGTGCTCGGAAGAGAGAGCCCGTGCTCAGAGGAGAGAGCCCGTGCTCAGAGGAGTGATAGCTGCGTGGAATGATTCGGGCGGACTCGAGATTGTCTTGCCGCGCGCGGACCTTCACGCTACAGCGTCGTTCGCTGTCGACGATGATTTTCCGCGACGAAGACGATGGCGACGATGGCCGTGATTTGGATCAGTGCGATCATCAGCGGCGGGACTCGGCTGATGCGAGACATCGCATTGCGTATCCACTGGGGTTCACGAGCATGCTGCTTTGCAATCAGTTCGTTGATGCTTGGCGGCGGCGCGATGTTGAACGTCGGCCACGTCGATACGTGTTCCCAACCGTGTCGGGTGCGTCGCCATCCAACGGGCATCACCGACTTGGTACCGTTATCGTTGACGATAATCGTGGGAACCTGGGCATCAGGATCAATCGACGCGCTCGGATCAATCGACGCGCTCGGTTCAATCGACATGCTCGGATCAACCGATGCAATCGATCCGGTTGATGCACCGGTTACCGTTGGCGCATCTGGGATCGGCGGGGCCGCTTCGATGGCGGCGCACAAGACTCCCATGCCCATCAGGCATCGCACATGGGTGCGCAATCTTGCCACCAAGAATTGTTTGTCTTCGGTTCGTGCATTGAGTCGCTTCATTGAAAGCTAGCTCATCGCACATTGCGGTCCAACCCCGATGCGTTATACCGACGCTTCACACAAGTTGTTGATCTGTATGTACTTACGCATCGCCGTTCTGATTGGTGACATGCCGACACGTTGCCCCTTCGCAACATCCCCGTCGAATCGATGTTGCGGTTGATCAACATGATGAAAATGGTCCACATGCCCATGTGTTTGCCAGACGTGACTCGGTCTTGCGTGCGGCGAGGCTAAGTGAAACGAGCCTATCGAGACATTGAAACGGAAAAATCGGAATCCGCTTCGCAATTCACCGAACTTATCGCCGGAAACCTGGCACCTTCGTTCTGAGCAGGGCGTAGATTTTTCCGGCTAAGTTTATCTGCATCGAACGCCGTCTCGTCTGATCTTCGCTCGAACTCGCGGACGTGACGTAAGGGGGACGCGGTCGATCATGACACGATGCACGTCGTGCAAGATGTCATTGCCAGGGAGGCCAGTTTGCAAGACGGTCAATTCGCAACAACGAAATCGAGTCCAGTTATCATGTCATCCGCCGCACAGTCGACAGCAATCGAAGACGTTTTTCGATCCGAAATCCTGCCCGCACTGCCGCATAGTGCGATCGAATTGCTGCAACTTTCTCAGCAAAGCGATTCAGGGCCTGCCGAGTTCGCCAAACCGATCGAAGCGGATCCTGGACTGATGGGACAGGTATTGCGATTCGTGAACTCGTCGTACTTTGGCTTCAGTCGCGAAATCATGAGCGTTCAACAAGCGTTGACGCTCGTGGGAACTCGCGCCATCACGAACTTTGCGTTGTGGAATGCGGTATTTAGTGTCATCCCAAATCCCAAGTTCGGCCCTTTCGATCTGAAGTCGTTGTGGCAAGACTCGCTGCGCCGGGCCGTGTTCGCTCGCAGTGTCGGCAAGTCGTTAAAGCTAGAGCATTCCGAGGACTTGTTTGCCGGTGCTCTGCTGCAGGACATGGCAATCCCGTTGTTGCTGCGTGAGTTGCCCGACCAGTATGAAGAACTGGTTCAGCGCCGAGTCGACGAAGGCCGCCGACTGAGCGGATTGGAACACGAAATGTTCGGTTGGGATCATGCCGACGCGGCCGCGATGTTGGCCAAACGTTGGAACCTGCCGGAAACGTTCGTCGAACTGATTGGCCACCACACCCGTTTGACCGATTTGCTGCAAGGTGGCGAAGCAAATCGCGGCAACGCCTGTGTGGCACTCGCATCTCTGCTGCCGTCGTGCGCCGATGAAGACTGGGACGAGCAAGACGAGTTCGTTGACGGATACGTCGCACTGACCAACGGGGACGAAGAAGCACTGCTGGCGTTGTTCGATTCGGTCGACGAATCAACAGCCGAGTTCGCACCACTGCTGAAACTGCCGACGCCCAAGCGAACGCTCGGCGATTACGTGGCCTAGCGAACCGCCGGTTGATTGGCGGTGCCCAACTCATTTTGCAGCGGTCTTGCGCTGCGACGGACTTAGCCCGGGCCGGATGAGATGATTCTCATGCGGTCGTGATGGTGCATCGAATTCTGATTCGCTCAATCAATTCAAGACACAGAGCCAATTCAAGACACAGAGCGATTCTCATTACGGAACGCGGCCTATTGCCGGTCGACCATAAAGGTTCCATTATCCGCGACGTCGAACATGGGACGACAGTACCGGCCGCAGCCTTGCGCCCCACCGGGGCGGAAGATCAGACCGAGTGAGATGTTCCATGACTCTTGCTCGTTGCCACCGTTGTTCACACCTTCGTTTGCAATCAGATAGGTTGCCCCGGTCTGCAAAACGATCTTTTGGCGAAGCGGCAGATTCAACGAGGCGCCCAGGATGCCGTCGTCGTTGTCTGTCCATCCGGCGAATCCTTCGACTGCGCCACTGCCGTTGAGCGTCCGGCGATAGAACAAACGATATTGATCGGTCGGCTCGAACGTAACGGTGCCATTGATCAACGCTCCAGCTCCGTCGCGAACGACGGTATTGGAACTGTCGTCCCCAGTCCCCGCTGCGAATCGTAAACCGAACAAGTGACAGCGTCCCGTGTTCCAGCTGAGTTCGCCGCGAATCTGTGTCAGGTCGCCTTGGAACCACCAATCGTCGTTCAAATAGTCGACGACGAAACCGTACTGCAATCCGTAATCGACGCGTCGGAATAAACCGCCGGTCAGAAAAATCTGGTGTCGTGTTTCGCTGGTGAATTCTGATCCGCTTAAGTTGCTTTGGGTTGCACGCAGACCGAATTGACCTGCGAGGTCCCAGCCCAGCCAACGTTTCAGTGAACGACCCTCGTTGAAACCTTCATAGAAACCGAAACTGCCCGAGCCGTTACGGTCCCCGTTTTGCCCGTTGACGTTGGCAAAGTTCATCGGGCCTTTATACGCTTGGACGCCCGCAAAGAAGTCAAAGCGACACCAATTGATTCGCAGAACGGGCAGGAACAGCGGATAGCAGTCATCAAACATGGCCCCGGCACACGCGTCACATCCGCAGTCGGCGACCGGTTCCATTCCGCATCCGGCTTCGACACCGCAGGCAGGTCCGGTTGCATAGTTACTGTCGCAACCGCAGCCGGGAATCCCGCAGCCTTCGATACCACACCCTGGTGCCATTTCAAGACCGCATCCGGCTTCAACACCACAGCTGCACTCGACACCCAACTCGCATCCACAAGCCGGTTCGAAACCACATCCTGGTCCTGCAATGTAGCCGCCATCGGCGCCACACATCGGTTCGGCCCCGCAATCACAAACGGGGCCGCTGCAATCGCAGCCAGTCGGCGCGTAGCCGTCGATGTAACCGACTTGCCGCACATGGCCTTTGACCAACGATCCGTCCAGTGGTGCCGGTGGCAAGTCTCGCAAGGCTTGGCCGGTTGCAGCGCGAGCGATGGTCGAAGTTCGGTGTTTGCTTGGCGTCGAGGAGGCCACTGGTGCATTTCGAACTTGCACAGACCCCGCGTCGGCATCGACAACCTGGCGCGCTTTGGCGGTCTTGCGTAGTAAAGTCGGCTTGGCACCGGGGATCGGGATACGCTGGTTTGCGTATTGATCGGCTTGGTTTGCGGCGTGGGTGCTGGCGGGGATCGTTAGTCCGGCGATGATCAGAGCGATCGCGATCCGGATTACGAGTCCGTTATGACATAGGTGTCTGTGCCCTAAGTCGGTCAGCAGCAGGCGTTGCAGGTTCATGCCGTGGTTCTTTCCAATCCGTTGGTCGAATCGGCGGACGACAAGCGGTCCGCCGGTCCCAGGTGCGAATGGCCTCCCACTCGCGCTCCTATGGACTCCGATTTTCTTGATCGGCATGACCTGACCACTACAATCAGTAAAACTTGACTAATCGAAATCTTTTCACATCCGGTCGCCTTCGGCTAATGTCTTCACGCCGCGATCGTGAGACAATGCATGACGCCGATCAATGCGATTGCCCGGTCTCGTGCGTCTGTTTCGTGCGTCGGTTTCATGCCTCAATCATTACATTTCACGATCAAAATAGGGAATCCTGTCCGTGAAACTCACTGTTATCGTTGTCTGCCTGTGTGCGCTCTTGCCCGCCGTCGCATCTCGCTCGTTCGCCAACCCGTCCGATGCGCCGCCACCGAAAGCGGATCGCAAGCAACAAGCGGTAACCAAGCACCCCAACGTTCGTCGTGACATTGAATTCGGCCGAGTTGATGGTCACGCACTCAAGCTGGATCTGTTTTTACCGGCGGAAACCGATCGGCCAGTGCCCTGTGTCGTCTTCGTGCACGGCGGCGGATGGCTGAACGGTGATAAGAAAAGCGGTGAGAGAAACGCCGCGTGGATCACCGATCATGGGTTTGCCCTCGCCAGCATCAACTATCGATTGACGAATGTCGCGAGATGGCCGGCCCAGATCAGCGACTGTTATGCGGCGGTGCGATGGGTCCGTCGGCACGGCGAAGAATACGGGATCGATCCGGATCGTATCGGGGCGTGGGGCAGTTCCGCAGGCGGTCACTTGGTTGCCTTGATGGGCACCCGAACTTTTCCTGATCACGAATCGACGTCCAGTCGCGTGCAAGCGGTTTGCGATTGGTTCGGCCCCAGCGAACTGCTGACCATGCCGCCAAATAATGTCAGTGAAACGCGGACCGCCGACGACGTTGCGAATTCCAATGGTGCAAAATTGCTCGGCGCTACCGTGCGAGACGTACCGGAACTGGCGAAAGACGCGAGCGCACTCGATCAGGTTTCCAGCGATGACGCCGCGTTTCTAATCATGCACGGTGATCAGGATCCCGGTGTGCCGCTGGCGCAGAGTGAAAAACTGCATCAAGCCCTGCTCGCCGCCGGCGTCGATTCGACGCTTGTCGTTGTGCAAGGGGCCGGCCACGGCGGCAAGGAATTTCACACCGATGCGAATCGACAACAGATCATCGAATTCTTTTCGAAACACTTAAGACGATAGCCAACCGCTGAGAAATCGGCCTTGGCTAATTCCATGGCAATCGACAGACGCCCCATTGGCCGTTGTTTTCGTCAACGGCGACCTCGATCCAGTGCAAGTGATCACCGAACTTGGATTTGGTTTGCTCGATCACACGCTCGGCGATCACGCGAGCGATTTCCTCGGCAGTCGTATTGATGACCGGCAGGATCACGCAGTCTTCGTTGGGAAAGACCCAGCGGCGATCTCGAAAGGTGGCGGTCGTTTCTTTCTCATCCTGTGCGATCTTGATTTCAGCATGATCGCTCGGCAGGATCACGTGATGGTCCATCTTGTTGGTCTCGACCAGCACGGCATCACGCAAAGCGATGAAGTCGACCACGTAACGATTTTCGTCCAAGGGACCTTCGACACTCGCCCGAACGCCGTAGTTGTGACCATGAATTCGCTCGCAGATGTCGCTGGCGAACGTGATGAAATGAGCGGCGCTAAAGGTGAACTGTTCTTTGGTCACGTCCACTCGAAAAATGGGTTCGTTCATGTTCCTGCTATGTCGTCTGGATGTTTTAAGAGAATGTAAAGCGCCGCGGCAATCAAGTCAGCGGTGGTGCCTGGGTTCAGTGTATTGCCACGGCTACGCAAGAATCGATCGAAGCGGGCGATGGACTCCGGATCGGACCGGTCGACTTCGCCTGCCTGACGCTGGACTTCACCAGCGATATCGCCGCCACATTTTCTTGCGATCAACGAATCTGGATCGCTCGCGAGCATTCTCAAGTGGGCGTCGGCTATGCCAGCCAGCACGTCGCCAACGGTTCGGATCGACTCTGCTAAAACGGGAACGATGTTTTCAATCAGGTCCGCATAGTTGCCGGCATACTGTTTTGCGATGCGATCGCGGTCCGTCGCTAAATGCATCGCCGCAAGAATATGGATGTCTTCGGTCGGCGGTTTTGTCACATCCATCGATTCGGAAACTCCCAGCCCGCCGGCACCCGCGAAGGCGATCGCGTTAAAGATGTCCTGAGTGTCGGCGGTCGTGAACGAACAGAGCTGCTCCGCGACGGCTTTCCCATTGAACGTCGGTACCGCGACCAGGGGACCGAGCAGCAAAACGATGCCGAGGTTCACGTTGGTACCAGTTGCCTGCCTGGACTGTTGGACCGCGGCAAACATTCGTTTCGCAATCGAAAGATCCGTCCGTGTTAACGCTTGCGCGGTGACGTTTGCTGCGGTGATAAAGTCAGCGTAGCTTAGGTCGCCAAAGGATTGGCTGGGGTGAACGTTTCCGGCTTTCGGCGCGGTCGCCTCCAAGATACAAGCCCAGCGGATCGCGTCGGCGGTTCCGCCAATTTGATTCCGAATGACCGAGAGTGGGTCAACCATCGATTTGCGGGGCGTTGTTCAAGAAGTTAGCGATCGCGTCCAGCGTCTCGCCGGGCGCGTCTTCAAGCACGTAATGTCCGGCGTCGGAAATCTCGACCGCGTTCGCATCGGGCCACAGTTTTTGCAATCGATGCAAACACTCGGGGCGAAAGCACCAGTCTTTCATTCCCCACACCAGCAATTTTGGCATCGCCGGCAATCCAGACAAATCGGTTTCGAGTTGCTGAAGCGTTTGAAAAGTGGGGTGGCCACTGGTTAGCGGGATGTCACGTACAAAACCGTCGATTGCGACACGATTGGTCCAACTGTCATAGGGGGCCAAGAGTCCGGCGGCCACATCGTCGGCCATGCGGCTGCGCGACATGGCCATCGAAACGGCGGGGGCGGCGAAAGCATTCAGCCCGCGAATGGCCGCGGTCCCGAGGACGGGGAATCGCAGCGCCGCAATTCTCAATGGAACATAGGGCGGCGGAAACGCGCCCGTATTCAACAGCACGATTCTTTGAAAATGTTCGGGGCGTTCGACCAACGATGCTAACCCGATCGCGCCACCCCAGTCGTGTGCGACCAGCGTGATCCGATTCAAATCCAACTGGTCGATCAGCGAGACCAAATTGTCGCGATGATCTGACATACGGTAAGGGAACTCGCCGCGACTGGGCTTGTCGCTGCGTCCACACCCCAAGTGATCGACCGCCACCACTCGGCGAGACGGGCTAAAACGCTCGATTACGCCCCGGTAATAAAAGCTCCAAGTGGGATTTCCATGGACACACAGCAGGGTCTCTTCACCGGCTCCCTCGTCCAGATATCGCATCGTGAAGGGACCGACCGAAATTTCCTTCGATTCGTAGCCCAATAGATCTTCGGCAATAGGTTTCATGACAAGAGTTTCGCCGAGAAACCGCGTTTGCGGAAGCCGACACCATGGCCGTGATTCACTTGGCAATCAAAACGTTCGCTCATCGGTCCTGCCACTGCGATACGATTGCCGAGCGGTCGATGACGATGAGCTACGGTTGGCGGTCGGACCAAAATTTTCGGGCGGATCTTACGAACGGGACGTGCCGGGCGAGTTGGCCGGGCGGCAGGCGTTTGAGACGCGTTTCGTACATCGAAAGCCAATCCTGAAAGAAATGAACTGCGGCGGCGGACACCCGCGGTTGGCCGTCAAATTCGATGTACCACGGCGCCGAAATCGCTGCACGGAACATATCCTTGTGTTTCGTGACGACATGGATGATGACCCAGCCGCTTTGGTCCGCGTGGATCGGTGGAATCTTTCCTCCCGCTTTCGCGAATTCGTCCAGCCGGGCGCGGTAGTGAACCTGACCGTTGTGGACAACTTCCAAGTACTCGACGGGGTCACGAGTCGTCAGACTCAGCACCGGCTGCAGCCGTAATTCCTCACCCCCGGTCGCCGTAAACACATGTCCGGGAAGTTTGCCGTTGATTGTTGGCCTTAGCAGGGGGCCGTTGGTCGCGACACTGTGTCCCGCCCAAGCGGCATCCCACCACGCATCACTGCTGCTGACGGCGACTGCGTCCAGATTTGTGGTCGTTCGAGCCGCGCCAAAGTTCGATGTTGCTGGTGATGCGGCGACATAGAGTCGGTTGTATCCGATCGGCGTGGTAACACCTTCGTTGCCGCTGCCGGCTAGCGGAGGAATTCGCAGGCCACTTTCCAAAATATTTGTGTAGATCTGGTACGCCCAGGATCCGATCGCTTTCGCGCCGCTAGTTGATCGGTCCGGTCGCCGACCATCGGTGACCCGCGTGACGGGACGATCAAGCCGCAGCCAATCGCCCATCAAGAAAAAACCGTCCACTCGGCCGCTTGCCAACCAAACGGGCAGCGGCCATGCGAAAGGATTTTCAACAGCCATCTTTACCGACTTGTCATCTGACTTGGCTTGCACCAGCAGCTCGCTGGGCAATTGTTTTGCGTCGATCGAAGACATTCCGTACGCCACCAATCCGTCATGATGGACGCAGTCCTCGCGAATCCATGTCGGGTCATGCCTGATTGGCTCGGCCGCATCGCGATAGGGAATCGGGCTGGCCTCGATTTGTCCCAGAACTGCTGCGACGTGCAAGTCCTCGGCAGCCATTCGCAGCGGCACGCTGTGCTTGGATCCCACCACACAGCAATCACCGCTGGTCCAACCATGCTGGATCATATGAATCGTTCGTGGCAGGCGTACCGCGTGCGTATCGAGTGCGGTTCGCTCCATCGCGAACGTCCCCGTAACGACGCGATATTCGGGTCCTCGGATCATCCGAAAGGCATACGAGCCATCGGCGAGCGATAGTTCGATTGACCGGTCCAAAACGACGCCGATTCCGGCAGGAACGGCTTTTCGAATCGGCATTGCGGTGCCGTCGATTGGCCCTCGCCACAACTCCATTCGCGTGATCACCGGTTCGTCGGTCTGTTCGTCGGCTGCGGTCAACGTCAGCGTGCCGCCGGCGGCCATCACTCGTGCCGACGGGTATCCCGCCGAGACCAACGGCATGATCAGGACGATTGGGAAAACCGTCATCCATTGAGCCAATCGGGCGATAAATCGGGGGGCGTCGTGGATGCTAATTCCGTCTTCCGCTTGCCGTAGTGGGGCCAGTTGGTTCATATTTTGCTAACCCTAGTCGAATCGACGAGAATCTGCCAACTTGACAGCAACGTCGAATCACCAAGACGACTTAACCGACGAGATTCCGTGTCAGAAGATTTGTACCAGACCCTGGGCGTTGGTCGCGACGCCACGAAAGACGAAATCAAGAAAGCCCACCGAAAGCTTGCGCTAAAGCTGCATCCGGATAAGAATCCGGACGACAAAGCGGCCCACGAGAAATTCAAACGCGTGCAAGAAGCGTATGACGTTCTCAGCGACGACGACAAGCGGGCTGCGTACGACCGGTACGGCGCCGATTTCGAAAAAATGCGCCAAGGCGGCTTTCATCCCGGTGCCGGCGACGCGTCTGGATTTGACGGTCTGGATTTGGAGCAGATTTTCGGCGGCAGTCGCGGCGGCAATCCGCAATTCGAAGGCGGCTTCGGTGACTTCTTCGAACAGATTCTTGGCGGTGGGATGGGCGGCGGTCGCGGCGGCGGACATCGTCGTCGAAGTCGACCCGCGCCACCACCAGCGCGAGGATCGAATATTCGTCACGAACTAGAGATACCGCTGCAGACGGCGGTCTTGGGCGGAAAGACCGAGTTCTATATTTCCCGAAATGGTTCGAGTGAAAAGTTGTCGGTGACGATTCCGCCGGGCGTCAAAACCGGTTCCAAGATTCGGTTGCGTGATCAGGGGCAGCCATCACCCAACGGCGGCCCGTCGGGCGATTTGATTCTGCTGATGAAGGTGTCCGACCATCCGGTGTTTCGTCGTGTGGGACAGAACCTAGAGCTGAAGTTGCCGATCAGCGTGAAGGAAGCCGCACTGGGCGCAAAAATCGACGTCCCGACTCCGCATGGAACGGTGACGCTGACGATTCCTGCCGGCAGCAGCAGTGGAAAACGCCTACGGGTCAAAGGCCAGGGGGTTAAGAATCCAGATGGGACCGCAGGTGACCTGATGATCGAGCTGCAGATCGAAATTCCGAAAGAGTTGGATGACGAATCCAAGCAACTGTTGGAATCGTTCGCCGAAAAAAATCCGATCCCGGATCTGCGTGCGGATTTGGCCTTTTAAACCGCGACATTCGCCAAGCATGTCTCGCGATCATGAGCTGCGATGCGTAAGTGGCCGGCATATTGCGTTGCCGAGCATATCCCGTTGCCAAGCATATCACGCAGCTCTACGGCCGACCGAAATGCGACGTTACGGTAATTGCAAGACGCAAGCAGCGTGAATGGAACGAAATCACGCAAGGGCCTACGGGCAACAAGGTCATGTCGGATAAACGTATCCGGCGAGATTTAACTTTGTTCGATGTGGGCAATCGACTTGTGGTCTCTCTTGGTCGAGACCAGCAAGCCAGCCTGGGCGATGCAAGTCAGCCTGGGCGATGCAAGTCAGCCTGGGCAATGGATGCGAACGTGTCGTCACCGTCGTGGACTTAAGACGCTGCGACTCCGGCCCCGACGCCGTAGGCGAACAGGGTCTCTCTTAGCTTCTCGGTCGAGGCTTCATCCAGTTGGGTCATCGGTAACCGAAGCTGGCCGCTATCGCGTCCGACCATTTGCATGGCCGCTTTGATTGGAATTGGATTGGACGACAACGCAAGTAAGTTTTGACACAGCTTGAATAAACGGTGGTGATGTGTTGCTGCTGCGGCATAGTCACCGTCGGCGGCGGACTGGACCAGTTTGATCATGTCGGATGGCACCAGGTTTCCGACAACCGAGATCACTCCCTCGGCGCCAACGCTCATCATCGGCAGCGTCAGCGAGTCGTCGCCGCACAGCACCGTCAAATCGGTCGAGCCGATGATGGACGAGCACTGATCCAGTTTGCCGGTTGCCTCTTTGACCATGGTGATGCCGGGCACGTCACTGAGTCTTGCGATGGTTTCAAAGTCAATTTCTTTTCCCGTGCGTCCGGGAATGTTGTAAACACAGACGGGAATGTCGACGGATTCGGCAATCGCCTTGAAATGCTGATAGAAACCTTCCTGCGTTGGCTTGTTGTAATAAGGCGCCACCTGCAGCGTCGCGTCGGCGCCCTCGGCCGCGGCACGCTTGGTCAATCGCAGTGCTTCGGCGGTACTGTTGCTGCCTGTGCCCGCCATCACTTTGGCGCGTCCGGCGACACACTGGATGACTTCGCCGATCACCTTTTCGTGTTCGTCGTGCGACAATGTTGGTGATTCGCCCGTTGTTCCGGCGGGGACGAGGCACCGCGTGCCCGCATCGATCTGGAACTCGATTTGTTCTCGCAAGCGGCCGTAGTCCACTTCACCATCGGTGAATGGCGTGATGATGGCGACGGACAGGCCGGCAAATTCGGATCCCTTGCGTTGGGACATAGCTTCTCTTTCAGGCAGTAAATGCGGGGAAGGCGACGAAACGTCGAAACATCGTTGTAACAAACAGTCGCGTGGGCTTCGAGTCCTGTCAATTCAGGCCCTCGTTGAACCTACCCTGACCGACCCGAGCTGATACAGGTTCAGGCGACACACCGCGGTTTGGCGATCCGCGGCAGATGACAGCGTGAATGACTATCGCTTTCCGCCGCCGCGATTTGCGAAAGCGGCGATTCTCAAAATCCCGTGACCGTTTCAATCCGCGACGGTCTCGCCCCACCGAATCAGCGTTCCTTGCGCGGCAGGCTTTGGATGTAGTGCCAGACCGCTCCGAACTGTGCGTCGGCGCTGGCATCAAAGTAGTCTTTCAACTTCGTCGTCAGCCCATTCTCAGACAATTTGATCATCCGAGTGTTGATGTCGTACCGCGGCGGATCGATCATGAAACGGTGATACGCATCGGGTCTCATCCGTTCACGAATCTGTGCGAAGTTAATCCCCAAGGCGATTTTGGTGTCTTTGTCGCCACGGGGTTGCAGTTCACCGATGGCGTGACATTGCCGGCAATCGAGCCCGGTCTGCAGCGTCAGCGCTTCGCCTATTTCCGCTAACGCCGGATCAAATGCATGATCCGCCAATGCGTGCGGATCGACTCCGTGTTCAAGTGCAAGTCCTTTGGCCAACGTCTGCGCATAGGCCGGGAACGCAGGCATGCGTGCGGCCAACCAGGGCCGCGAACGTTCGGTGATCTGACCGGCCAGCAATTTTCGTGTCCACTCGGGTTGAAGCTTCTCGCCCGCTCGCGTCAGCGACGGCAGCGGTTCGGGCAGCCGACCGCTACCTTCCTGCGCGATCACGAGGGGCCTAAGTGACGATTGCCCATCGCGATCATGACAATGGATGCACCGGAGTTGCTTGACCAGACGCATCGACGTTTCCACGGGGTCGAACCTCAGTGGGTGCGAATCGCTTTGCCGTAAGAAACTGCGGATCGACTGTCGTTGATCGGACGTCAGAGAGTAGTGAGGAGACTTGTCACGCGTTGATGTGCTTGCGGTCAATGAGTTTGCACCGAGGCATCCGGACTCGGGCGACATCAGATCCACAGGAAGACGCTTCGGCTGCATGGGGAAATCGTCACCCGCGGCGTGACATTGCTGGCACCCTGACGATACAAACAAGGCTTGGCCGCGTTTCGGATCACCCGTCGGAAGGTCTTCCATTTGCGTTTTTCGCGAGGCATCTTTCGAAGACGCCCGAACGAATTGTGCCAGCGAAAAAGCTTCGTCCGTCGATAGGCGAAAATCAGGCATCTCCGTCGCGGCGTCGTGCGCCGTCGGGTTCAACAAGAACTGGGTTAGCGCACCGTCAAGGTACTTTGCATCGACGTGAAACAACGATACGCGGTTTTGCGGATCATTCGGTGCAGGGGCATCAAAATGGTGGCAAACGATACAGCCGAGTGTTTCGAACCGTTCTTCGCCCTCGCGATTGGTCTTGGAGGCGGAAACATGTTCCTGTTCAGCCTTGCCGCGCAGGCTCGCAACCGAATCCTCCGTAGTAACGGTGTCGGTAGCGGCGTCGGCTTTGCCCCTGTGCAGGAACGCCGCGATGTCCGCTGCGGATTGCCGCGCGTCTTTTCCCGTTCCCAGCACCGATGGCATGTGCGTACCAGGCCGCAGTTGGTCGGGCGAGATTAACCAATGGGCTAACCACTCGCGAGAAACGCGGCGACCGACCGATTCAAGACTCGGGTTTGCCTGCCGCGGGCTCGACACAAGAGACGCATCCGCGTTCGCTTGGTGGCAATTCACACATCGGTAATCCGCGAAAAGATCGCGCCCCTCACGGAGCCGCTGCGAACGCTGCAGTTGTTCGTCTCCGCTGTCGTAATGCAACGCATCGGGCGGGACGGGTTCCCAAGCAAAGTCGTATCCGCGCCACAGCAGGCCTGTGCTGGCAACGCCTGCTTGGGGGCTTTGATACGACATTGAAATTCGGTTGTGACCTTTTCGCAGCAGCACCGGCTCTTGGGTCTGTGTTGACGCGTCGGAATTCGCAATCGGCTTTCCGTTGATCGTCAAAGAGGCGTGACCGCTTCCTTCGAGCTTGAAGTCGTATAGTCCACTGCGGTCAACGCTCAGGGTGCCGGAGAGCTGAAGTTCGAACGGCCCCGTGGGCAGCGACGATGTCGGATGATTCTCGATCGGTTGCCTAATCGCCATCGTTCGGCCGACTCTTGCGTCGACACTGCCGTCAGCCACCGAGGTGAACGTTTGCAGAATGCCGGGACGGAGTCGCTGGACGATCTTCGGTGGAACGATCGCGGGTCGCTGTACGCGGGTGATCGCGGACTGGGGAAATGTTTCGGTCGGTTGACGATTGATTGTATGTGCAAACGTTCCGCGGATAGGCTCGCCCTTGGGTGACTTGAGCAACCAATTGATGCTGATCTGGTTGACGATCTGACGGTTCGGCATCTCCAAGAACACGGTTCGACCGTCTTTCATCATCGTCGCGGATACGACCGGGACGTCATCGCGTCCTTGTTCTTGCGGTCTCTCGACGGAAAATTGGGGTGATCCGTACTGCTCGGACCAAAGGTAGTTCCATTGCTGGGCGAAATAGTTGTCGGGATTGGTGGCGGTTTCCTTGTCGATCGGGTCGGCAAACGTCAGCTGAATGCCGTTGGTAAACGTCTTAACAGTGACGGGCAAGTGAACGTCGCCGCCGGTGTAACGAACTCTCTGGAAACAACCATCGCGGACCGCGCGAGATTGCCAACCGCGCAGGCCGCTGACATAAAGCTGTCCGTCATGCGGATTGAAACGACCTCTCATGACGCCGGATTCGAAATCGCCAGGCGTGGTGGGGAACTGAATCGTTCCTCCCTGAAAGGTCCCGTCGACCTCTTCTTCAATCGCTAGCAGCATCCGGCACTGACCGTAGGACAGATGCAACATCTTGCCCTCGAGAGGACCCCAGCGATCACCCTCGGCCCACACCTGTCCACCGCCGCTGTTGTCCATTGGTCTTGGGATAAAACACATCGGTAAATCCCAACCGGTGGGACGATCTTCGGTAACACGCGGACCACCGAAACCGTAGTACCCTCCTTCCTGCACAACGATCAAACTTGATTCCGGTGTCCAGGTCCCTTGTTGCGGCGCCGCCGTGATCATCCCGGTCGGACTGACGCCCATGCCGTTAGGATTTCGAAAACCGTCGGCGAGGCTTGTTAGCCGCGATCCATCAGGTGTCAATCGCATCACGCCGGTCAGCGCGTGAATGAAGTAAAAATTGCCCTGCGGATCCGTGTCCAGACACGTGACAAAATTATGCGATCGCGGATCGATCAGCATGTCGTTGTTAAAGTTCTCGTGAAAATCCGCTTCACCGTCACCGTTCAGGTCGTGCAGTCGAGTGATCTGGTTGCGGCCCACGACATATACCTTGTCATCGACAATCTTTAGCCCCAGCGGCTGGCAAAGCCCGGTCGCGAATCGGCGCCAGCGAAGTTCACGCAAGTCATCGTCGATCCCCGAAACGGTCCAAACGTCACCATGCACCGTACAGATGGCGGCCGATCGGTCTGAAAAGAAGTCGTGACCGGCGGTAAAAAGCAAGGCCTTCCATGGGTTCTCAAAAGGCAACGTCAGCGTGTCGATGACGTACGCACCATCATCCGATGACGTTTCCCCCTTGGTCGTCAGGACATCGCGAAATCGGCCATCGTCTTTTCCGATTAGCTGGGACAGGCGTTCGGGCGGACCGGCAAGCTCGCCGAGTCGTCTGATTTGCGCACGGTCGACATCACGCTTGGTAATCAACAGCTTCACATGAATCGTTTCGGATCGAGGTGAGATCCGAATGACATCGCCCTCCCGCGCCAGCGTCACATGAGGTTGGTCGCCGAGAATCGTGACCACGGTATCATCGCCGGAAACCAAACACTGCATTGAATCGTTAGCAGGACCGATTTCCAGATTGCGGACAAACGCTTGATCGGCCCCGTCATTGACGTACCACGGCATCTCCAAAACGTCGGTTTGCCCCACTCGGTACGACAACAGGACTCGCTCGCCGACCGTGTAGTGACCTTGGTAGTGGCACCAGTCTTTAGGCAGTCGGCATTCACTGCGTTGCGATACGGCCCAGCCATCTTGCTCTGCCGGACCCGTCAATTCCGCAAGGGTTGGTCGAAAACGTCCGTCCTTGGCCCAGCCAGCCATCCGCTCCGTTTCGAAGAACATTGTGCCCGCCGATTGTGGCGGTTGGATCAGGCCAAATCTCCGCGGCCCGAATTGCAGAAAGTCGCCGGTCCAGGCCGCGCTGACTCGCAGTCTGGCGGTATCGAAACAAATTGCACCACCGCCATCAGACCCCAAGCGTACGGCAAGTCCTTTCAGCGTCTTGTTTTTGCCGGTGGCAATGGTTCCGGCCAGAAACGGTCCAACGTCGGAAGCTTGCCAACGATTGTCTTCCCATTGTGAGTCATTCTGAAACACGATGTCTTTCGGCAGCGTGTCAAAATCGGTGGACCCGTCAGAGGTCGACTGCGCCGAAAGCATGTTGGCCCATCCCAAGAACCACAACACTAAACAGCAGGACGTAAAGCGGTAAAACAAAGACGGCGGGTGGGTGCAGAGATTCGGCATTGATTCACTTCATCGCGGAATAGTCGGTGGCGGTCATGTATGTCGACTTGATGGGGGCAGCGAGTTTACCGACACCGGATGCCTTTGCAATCGGTTTCCATTCGGGGTCGCTTGCAAAAGCTTTCCAAGATGCTTGGGCAGCTTCAGCACTGTCGTGCTCGATCAAGTAGATCAAGGTGTTTTTCGACTCGGGTTCGTCCACAGGATGCCAGTAGCCAACCGACTTGATGCCATGCCGCTGGAATAGACGCATTGTGTGATCGCGGAATCTGGCATCCAGTTTTTCCAACTTACCTTCGTCAGCCTGATAGATGCGCAGCTCGAAAACATCATCCTCGTCGTCACCGTCGTTCTGCCATTGGGGCGAATAGTCGGTTGCCTCCATGTAAATTGATTCCGGGCGCGTTGCTAATTTGCCCACTCCCGATTCGGCCGCGGCCTTCTTCCAGGCCGGATCTGCCGAAAATGCCTTCCAAGATGCCTTTGCCGCGTCGCGACTGGCGTGCTTGATGATGTAGATCAAGGTGTTCTTCGACTTTGCTTCGTCGGTTGGAACCCAATAGCCGATCGATTCGATTCCATGTTTCTTAAACAGGGCGACCGTGTGATCGCGGAATCTGGCGTTCAGTGCATCCAGCTTTCCCTCATTGGTCGTATAGGTACGCAGTTCATAGACGTCTGCGGGAGCGCGGCTGATTCCCGTGCAAACGAAAATTGCAGTGGCCAGTAACCACAGGAAGGGTCGTGATTTCATCGTAATGCTCGCTGAATAAGGAGTGGATTGTCTGGAAGATCGAGGTGTCACCACGAAGCCGTCTCGTGCGACGCGATTCCGGATTTTACGAAGGTACCCGGGCGGGCGGAGCGAACGTCAAATCCGACAAGTCTGCATCGTCGCGGGTGCCGATTGTCGCGATCGTATCGGTCAGCGCAATGATTGCTCGTAAGAAGTGCGGCGGCACGGCTCTGAGGGGTGGTGGCAGGGCTCGGGGGTTCGCCTTTGAAAGACGGCGTGAGCCATCATAGACGATCCATCGTTCCGGAATCGCAGCCGCGGAGCCTCTCAGCGTCTTTATTGCCAGTTGGTCGGGCCAGACGGTGGAATTTGCCGTACCGGCCGGTTGGTTTCATGTAAGCTGGGCGGATGAAGCATCAATCGGAGAAAGCATTTTTCGATTCTTGCGAATGGCATTTGGTTGAGGCGGAAACCATGGGGTTGTGATTGGGGTCTGCTTCTCGTCCTTTCTACTCCCCTCATGCGGAATCACCAAAGATGAAATCCCTTCCTTACGCTCGTCGGAGCCATACACCATTGGCTGCGCGAACTTTCGGGGTATTGCTTCTGAGTTGTCTCTCGACTGGACTCGCTTTTGCGCAGATCGCTGACCCAATCCCGGATCCGATCGTAAAGGGTACGGTTCGAATCGAGCTGCAAGAGGTCGCCACGAACCTTACGGCGCCGCACTACTTGACGCACGCAAACGATGACTCGGGACGTCTATTTGTGGCCGATCAAGCCGGCGATATATCGTTGCTCAAGGAAGGCGTTGCACAGCCCACGACCTATTTTTCCGTTTCCAACTTGCTAACGCCCCTGGGGCTGTTTGGAAATCAAACCCCCTTTGGCGATTACGATGAGCGTGGATTGCTAGGACTGGCCTTTCACCCTGACTTCGCCGCGCCGGGGCAACCGGGGTATGGAAAATTCTACACGCATACCAGCGAAACGAATGCGGGGGCAGCGGACTTCACCGTTCCGCTTTCGCCGGGGACCGCGCCCGATCACCAAGCGGTCGTGCGCGAGTGGACGGTCGATCCGACACTTGATGACGTGACGGCCAGCGCCGTGGGGCGTGAAGTCATGCGAGTCGACCAGCCGCAATTCAATCATAACGGTGGTGCATTGGTCTTCGGCCCTGATCGAAATCTCTACATTGGTTTTGGCGACGGTGGTGGCGCAAACGACAATAACGCCGAAGGGCACGGACCCAACGGCAACGGCGCTAATATCGAAACTGTTCATGGTTCGATTCTTCGGATCGATCCCCTGGGTACGAACAGCGGCAATGGCCAATACGGCAATCCCGTCGACAATCCGTTCGTCGGGGGCTCTGGCTTAGATGAAATTTACGCTTATGGGCTACGCAACCCGTTCGGCTTTGGCTTTGACGTTGATCCCGCGACTGGACTTGCCACACCTTCCTCACCTGGGACTTTGATCGTACCGGACGTCGGTCAGAACCAAATCGAAGAGGTAAACGTTGTTCAGCTCGGCGACGATCTCGGATGGCGCTACAAGGAAGGAACGTTCTTTTTCGATCCAGACAACCCCAACGACCTGAGCGAAAACCCGATTCCAGGTGTCACGCCTAACGGGTTCACTTCGGTCGATCCGGTCCTGCAATATGATCACGACGAAGGCGCGACCGTGATCTCAGGATTTGTTTACCGTGGTACCGAAATCCCCGAACTTGACGGCAAATATGTATTCGCCGATTGGGGGAAATTCGATGGCAGCTCTGGAAGGTTGTTCTATGGTGACCTGACCACGGGGGAAATAAATGAGTTGATCATCGGTTTCGATGACCGCGCCTTGGATGGGTATGTGAAAGGCTTCGGTCGTGGCCCAGACGGAGAGCTGTATGTTCTTGCGGGTCCCAATCTTGGCCCATTCCGCGACGGAACCGACATGGGATTCGGTAGCGTTCTGAAAATCGTTAATGCCGGTGTTGCGGTTCCCGAGCCCTCGTCGCTCACTGCCCTGGCGATGATGTCAACGATGGTGATCGTTCGTCGCCGAAGCAGGCGGGTTCCACGCTAAACGTTACAAGTTGACGAATCGGTGCGCGCCCGAATGTGCCTCACGTTTCAATCCAGGTCGTTGTAAAGCTTGGCGTACGTAAAGCTGATAACGATCTGAAGGGCGTGAGAGTTACCGCTCGCGCGTACCGTTGCCCTTGACCGCCAGTTGCTCAATCGCAACGGCGCAAGCAGTGGAACCTGCGCGCGGACGAGAAAGTTCATTCAAGGAAGGCAAAATGAAGCGAGATTTCAATCTAATCCACAAATTGCTTCTGTTTATTGAAACGAAAGGCAGTCGAAGGTTTAAAGGCGCGATCGGCATCGAGGGATACGAGCGGGATGCAGTCGTCGAGCATCTCTACCTGATGGCCGACGGAGGCTTGATCGAGCTAGGCAGCCAAACCTTGGCCGACAAAGGTCCCTTGGTCCTGACCTGGAAAGGGTGTGATTACTTGGACGAGCTACGTGCCGCGCACAAGAAGTCATAGCGATCATTCACGTCGCGGTTATTGGCCGCCGACACCGTCCAGGCTGATGTTGCGAAAGCATCGCATCACCCATCTCACGCTGTACCAAGCATCGATTGCCGATTTCGGCCGCCAACGGTGCCAGTCAGAATGCCCATGGGCCAAATCGACTCGGGACACCGTGGCAATTGGCTTGCCCTTTCTCTTCAAGCTTGGCGGCCAATGCCGGGAACGCGGCATGGCGCCGGATCACTTCTGAAACAAACCGGTTGTAAACGTTGGCGATCGATGCACGCGAATGGCGTCACCATCCAAGGATATCGTTACACCGTGGCCCAGTTTGGATGACGAATCCAGCAGTTTTTCACTGCCGGTTGTCAGAGTGATATGCAGTCAATGAGAATACCTTGTTGATGGCGCCGGCTTTCAGTGACAAATAGGTTCGTCCGTTTGCCTGGGACAACCGGATCCCGCTACGGAAAGAGACCTTCTTGCCGTGATCGCTTCTGATCGTCCTGATCGTCTCGAATTTTTTTTTAGAAGTCTGCGAAGCGAACCAGGTGAATCTAGTGAACCGATTTTTTCTATCCTTGATCCTTCTGGCAGTGTGCGGCTGCGGCGCCCCGGCACCGACCGAAGTCGCACAACCAACCGTGCCAGAGAATTCCTCGGCGCCAAACGCGATCCGGATCCTCGCTTGGAACGTCGAATCCGGCGGAAACTTTCCTCCCGTCATCGCATCCCAACTCGAAAATGAGTTCTCCGGCTACGACATTTACGCGCTGAGCGAAGTTCTGCCGACGAGTTTCCAGCAATACCAGGAAGCTTTGGGGCCGACGTTCCTTTCGATCGAAGCGGAAATGGGCCAGGACGATCGACTGCAATTTTTGGTCGACGGTGAACGATTCGAACTGATCGAGTGGGAAGAACTGAACGAGTCAGGTGGCTACCGAATGAACGATGGCAAACACCGATCTCCCTTGATGGTTCATTTGATGGATCGAATGACCGGTGAACGTCTCAAAGTTGTCAACAACCACCTTGCCCGAGGCGACGCCGACTTTCGCGAAGAGCAAGCGTCGGGGCTTCGTGAATGGGCACGCGAGCAATCTGTCGCAACGATTGCCGTGGGTGACTACAACTTTGACTATTGGTTCACGCGGCGGGAAGGTAATTCAGGCTTCGCCGCGATGCTCCGTGATAACGTTTGGTCATGGGTAAAGCCCGCCGAATGGGTTGACACGAATTGGGACGAAGACCGTGATCATCCCGGCAACGATCGTTACCCTGACTCGATGCTGGATTTTGCGTTTGTGGCTGGGCCTGCGAAGGTATGGGATGCAAGTTGCCGCGTCATCGTCTTGCCCGGCGACTTCCCCGACAATGAAGACACCAGTGACCATCGACCGGTGGAGCTGATTTTGACACCGTAGCGATCGGTTATCAGCTCGCTTGCCGACGAACCCGCAAACTGGCGATCCCATCAGCCGTCGACGCAACGGACCGATCGACCAATCAGCGATATCCCGAGACGATTTCACGCTAATTTTGATCGGTCTCCGCCACGCAGGACCGCAACTGGGGCTAATCGCACGATTAGCACCGCGCGACGCCTGGCTCTTCTCATCCGTCCGCGCGGCGTCTGCTGATCGCGGCCACCGAACCAGCAGAAAACAAAGCCAGCACGCCCAGAAGGATTCGAACCTTCGACCTACGGATTAGAAGTCCGTTGCTCTATCCAGCTGAGCTATGGGCGCGAGGGGTGTTTTTTCTTTGGTAGACCCGCTCGGTAGACCCTTTGGCCTCAAACGGGTAAATTAAGAAGCCTCGTCAGTCGTGGGGACCGACGAGGCCTCAACATCACTCGAAAATAGGGTTCGAGCAATGCAACCAAAGTCTATCTTTACGGCCCTCTGCCGTAAACGTCATCGCGACCACGGGTATACCGGGTATACCGAGCCGAACCGCCAAGCGGAGGTTCAGCGATGAGCGTGAAGCAAGGTTTGACGAAGCCGAAGAAACCTCGTCCAGATTTCCCGCTGACGCCGAACGGATGCGGCCAGTGGTCAAAGAAAATCAAGGGCAAGGTTCACTACTTCGGCACTTGGGACGATCCCGATGCCGCACTGCGCCGGTATCTTGCCGAAAAGGACGCGATTCACGCCGGGATTGAGCCGGCGAAACCGAACGGACAGGGGACAGTCGGCTGGCTCGTCAACACGTTCTTGGACGCCAAAGAACAGCAGCGAAAAGACGGTGATCTATCGCAGCGGACGTTCAACGACCTGCACAAAGTCTGCGGTGCGATTGTCGATTTCTTCGGCAAGACCAGAGCGATTGATTCACTCGGTCCGAACGACTTTCAGGCGATGCGGGCTAAGTTCCCGGACAGCTGGGCACCGGCGACGGTCAACGGCAGGATCCGTGATGTGTCATCGGTGATGAAATTCGCATACGACATCGGCGCGATTGATCGACGCATCAACACTGGCATCAACTTCAAACGCGTCAGCAACAAGCGTCAGCGACTCCACAAGGCGAAGCAGCACGCGAAAGAGTTCACGGCAGCTGAAATCCACGCGTTGTTGGAACACTCGCCAAAGCAACTCAAAGCGATGATCCTGCTCGGCATCAATTGCGGGTACGGACCCGCCGATTGTGGCCGACTACGCATCGAGCAAATCGACTTCAAAAAACGTTGGCTTGCTGGACTGCGAGAAAAGACCGCTGTTGCTCGCGCAGCGTGGTTGTGGCCCGAGACTATCGAAGCGATTCGGGAAGCGTTGGCGGTGCGTCCAGAGCCGCGAAAAGACGAATGGAACGGATTGGTCTTCATCACGACGCATCGGAGACCGTGGTTCATCGATGGCGACAAGAGTAACCCGATACAGATTGCGTTCACCAAGGCGGCAAAGAAAGCCGGATGCGTGAGAAAAGGTGTCGGGCACTACGCGTTGCGGCATACGCTCGAAACGCAGGGCGGCACCGATCAGGTAGCGATTGATTACGTCATGGGACACGCCGACGCATCGATGGCAGCGGTGTATCGAGAATCGGTTGCCGACTTGCGTGTTAAGGCAGTCTGTCAGGGTGTTCGCAAGTGGTTGTTGGCGGGTAAGCCGAAAGCCAAACGCACTGGTAAGAAAGGCGGTGCGTGATGAACACGAGGGACATCCGTAAGAATGCTTTAGCCGAGCTTGATGAAGACACTCGAGATTTAGCGAACGTCGAATCGTTTTGCTCGATTGCGGTACCGACATTCGATCAGGCTTGCCTTTTAGTAAAAGGCCGCAGTGAGCATAGCGAGATGCAGTTTGCATCACTTTCAATCAGACTACTCGTGTATGCCGAGAAGATTAAGACGTTGAGCCAAGATGAATCGTTTGCTGATTGGCCCGGAGTAGAAACATCGTTTGGCGAGTATCACCGGTGCGGATCGTCAGCGATGCATACAGCATTGCTATTCATTGACACGGTTGTAGGTGCAATCGAATGCGCGAAAGTCATCTCGGTTGGCGTCTCGTCCGTATACGCAATCGATCAAGACAGTTTCGCGACGTGGCAGCAAGCCTTCGTCCGAGAACTTGAGCAGGAAACGTTTTCTTCGTTGCATCAATGGCCAATGTCAAGGATGCGCAGGGATGGCGAAAAACTCATGCGTGCGATGAATCGAGAGTCGGAAGACTTTTTACGACATCACGGCAAGTACGCCGCGTTGCTGAAATGGATTCCCGGTAACGTCAAAGGCAAACAAGAAACGTTTCTCCGCCGGATGATTGAGCAAGGCGGGAAAGTGTTGTGCGATGAAAGTCTTTGTGAGCCTATGGGCTGGGCAGCTGAAAAGGTGTACCAGGGCGCCCGGGATATAAGGGATGAGCTCAACAAAAAATTTGGTCGTACGCATGACGGGCAGCCCTGGAAAATTGAATACGAAAACAAAGAGGCATCGCTCGTACCAGTCGTGGAAAAATAGAGGAAATTTCCACGATAGGAAATCTAAAAACACGCTCTAGCATTCGTGAGTCAGTCGGAAACACCCGCTAACTCACGGATGCTTTTTTCATGAGAAAACTCAAGTTCTACACGCTGGACGAAGTCGCAGAAATTCTGCGGACGCACAAAGAATCGGCCCGCCAACTCGTTAAGAGCGGCGAGCTCGAAGGTACGCCGATGGGACGCGGCACCAAACGCCGCAAGTGGCTCGTAAGTGAAGACGCGCTAAACGCGTTTGTCAGGCATCGCACCGAAGCCGCACAGCCGGGACCGAAGCGAAAGCACGCCGCGTCAACACCGAAGCAGTGGTACTAACAATGACCAACTGCACCCACCAATGGCAACAGATTGCCGTCGATCTATTCCGGCCATCAATTCGCGTCCGCTGCGACCACTGCCGGGCTATCGGCGAGATCGTCGACCCGAGCCGCGACGAGATCACGACGGCGTTCTATGCGTCACCAGAAACGCCCCTGCCGTTCGCTGCACCGGAGCGTGTGAGCAACGGTGAAACGCTGGCTTGGACCAAGAACCAATAAAAAACGCCGCGCCCCAAATGAGACGCGACGTTCATGTTCTGCATTCGGCCAATCACAACCGATGCGAATCACCCAGGAACAGCAGACAAGGATGATATTTCTATGATAACGCAAGACGCCAAACCGGCAACGTCGGAATCGCGGTCAACGGATGTGTTCGGGTTCTTGGCCTGGTTGCAGGATCCCGGCGACGTGTTCGAGGTTCGCTGCTTCAACTGTCCCGAATCACCCAACAGCAAATGGACATCAACGGCGTCAGGCTGGTTCGATGACTACCATGCGGCAGCGGATGCAGTGAGCAAACTTGAATCGCTGAATCCCGAGGGTATCTATGTCACACTGAACCCAACGAACCGCAGCTTGCTTGCACGTCGGTCAAACCGGATCGAGCACAAGAGCAAAATCACGACAACTGATCACGACATTGATCGTCGACGATGGTTGTTCATTGACATCGATCCTGTCCGACCGTCAAAGGTGTCCAGCACTGCTGACGAACTGGCGTCTGCCGATGAGCTTGCCGACCAAATCCGAGATGCGTTGACCGAGCAAGGTTGGACCAATCCGATCAAGTGTATGTCTGGCAACGGATACTACCTGCTGTATCGAGTTGACTTGCCGAATGACGACGACGCATTGTCGCTCGTCAAAGGTGTGTTGACGGCTTTACACGAGCGATTCAGCAACGCCAACGCCGAAGTTGATACCACGTCGTCGAATGCGGCGCGAGTGTTGAAAGCCATCGGCACCATGGCGCGAAAAGGCGACAACTTCACCCCAGAAAACAGACCGGAAAGCGAGCACCGACCACATCGTCGAAGCTGGTTTGAGACCCCCGGCACGCTCCCGCAACCAGTGACGCCGGAACAGCTGCGAATCGTCGCCGGCTGGACAAACAATCCGGAAAGCAATCCGCAGAAACCGCCTCACACGCAATCGTCTGAGTTCGACGTCGGACAGTGGATTCAGGCACACAACATCGACGTTGGACCCGAACGAAGCTGGAACGGCACCGGTCGACGTTGGATTCTGAAAGACTCGCCCCTCTGCACTCACGACGCAGATGGTGCGGCGTTCATTGCGGTTCGGGACAGCGGTGCAATCGTTGCCGGATGCCATCACAACCATTGCACATGGAATTGGCGTGACCTGCGGGAATACTTCGAGCCGGAACGGATATTAGCGAAGCTGGATGACGGCACGGTTGACCTCTCTCAGCTGGAATCCGGGAATCCTGGTCTACAGAACCTCGTAAAACCCCATAAAAACGAGGGTTCTGTAGACCGTAGACCGCAAAGTGAACCGTATAAGCGTTTTCCGTCGCATGTTCTGCCGGCACCTCTGTCCGACTTGGTTCAAGAGGGAGCCAAGGCAATCGGTTGTGACGAGTCATACATCGCACTACCGCTGTTGAGCTGCGTAGGTGCAGCAATCGGCAACACGACCCGAGTCGTCGTCAAAAAAGGCTGGAACGCCCCGCCATCGGTTTGGACCATGATCGTCGGCGAATCCGGGACCGCCAAATCACCGGCATTCAAGACAGCCAAGTCACCGATTCAGAGGCACCAGCGTAATTTGCTGGAACAGCACGCCGCAGCCGTCAGAACGTACGAGCAAGAAAAAGCTGAATACGACGCAGCGATGAAAGCGAGGAAGAAATCACCGACGCCAGAACCGGAACCCGAGCAGCCGCAATATCCGCACGCTGAACGATGCATGGTCAGCGATACGACCGTTGAAGCACTCGCACCAATCCTGAAACACAATCCCCGTGGAATCCTGCTGCAGCGTGACGAGTTGAACGGATGGCTTGGGTCGTTCAATCAGTACAAAGCCGCTAAAGGCGCTGACGAGTCGCATTGGTTGAGCATGTTTGACGGCGAATCGATCACGGTCGACCGCAAAGGTGAAGGAACACTGCCGACATACGTGGAAACCGCTTTGGTATCGATCACCGGTGGGATCCAACCCGCCATTCTCGCCAAGTCGATGGGGAAGGAGCACAGAGCGTCCGGCATGGCAAGCCGGTTCTTGATCGCATCCCCGCCAAGACGGGCGCAACAGTGGACCGACGACGAGGTGAGCGAAGCCACACAGCTGTTAGTCGATCGGTTGTTCATCAAGCTATTTGCGATCGAGTTTGCTGATGGCGTTTCGCAGCCGCACTTCGTCGGAATGTCTGCCGATGCCAAGCAGGTGTTCCAAGCGTATTTCAACGAGCATCACACGGACCAAGCGAATCTCACCGGGGATATGTCAGCAGCGTGGTCCAAGCTGATCGGATACGTCCCCCGGCTTGCACTGCTGTTTCATATCGTGGATCAGACTGCCGTCGATGCCGACATCACGCAATCCATTTCTGCGGAGACCGTGAAAGATGCAATCCGGTTAGTTGAGTGGTTCAAGAGCGAAGCCGGTCGGCTATATGCCAGCATCGACGACACCGACGAAGAACGGCAGTTGGTCGAAATCGCAGATTGGATCAAGCGGAAGCACAACGGCGAATGCACCCCCAGCCAGATCGTTCAAGGCATTAAACACGTCAAGACCGTCGACGACGCAGAGCTTGCCGCACACAAGCTAATCAAGTCCGGTTTGGCGGTCTGGGATGTTGTTAAACCGGGCGCATCCGGCGGACAACCAAAACGAGTTATTCAAATCATTTAGCGGTCTACAGTCTACAGAACCTCGTAAAACCCGTGTTTGGTGAGGTTCTGTAGACCGCAGAACGACAATTCAGGCTTGTGATTGAAAAATGACCACGGACGACGACGACACCGAGACGACCTACCACATCACCCTCGCTGCTGAGCGTGGCCAAGACCGTGCCGCCCAGATGAGAGCCATCCGGCTGTTTCTCAAGCGAGCGTGGCGGTGCTACCGGCTTCGATGCACAGCGATCACCACCACCCCCCGGGCAGGCAACGAATGAGCACACCACACACACCGGCTGCACTGATGGCACTGATCACCACAGGCAGCGGTCAGCACGTACGCATCGGACGCACAGACACTGACATCCCTGCTGGCAGTCTGGTTGCGATTGCACCCGCAGAGGATTGCCGGCAGTGGCTTGTGATGGTTTCCGGCACCGGTGATCCGGCAGACGACATCGAGCGGCTTGTGATTGACGTTCCGACCGGTCGAGACTTGCATCGATGCGAGATGAACCGCATGTCAGCCGTACCAGCGATTGCGACCGGAGGCATCCGTCATGCGTGACACCCCCTCCCCCTTTAGGTTCTTCCCGAGCTTCGACGGGTATCCATGCGATGCACGAGCCCGGTTTTCGTACAGAGAATTAGTGAGTCAACGTTACAATCAATCACATCGGGGAGAGGGGGCCTTGCGCAATGACTGACTGGCAGCATGTTCCGCATGTGTTCATTCCAGCGCCGCGTTGTCCGAAATGCGAGAGCTTGGCCCGCCTGGTCATCAAGTCGCTTCCGGTCGAGGATGACCACAGCCGCACCCGGCGTTGCGTTTGTCAGGTGTGCTCTTTGCGGTTCGTGGAAGTGATTGATCCCGACGTTGCCATTGAATGGCAGGATGGAGTGATCAGTGCGGTAGACTCCGAGGAAACCTAAGGAGTCAAACCATGTTGCAGCGCATTAAACGCAAAATCTTCGGTATCCGCGAGATGCCCACGGTCACCAGCCGTCAGCAGGAATCCGGCTACGTCACCGCCCGGGCCAACGATCCCCGCGTAACGTCCGGTGAGTTGGTTCCGTGGCGTCAGGATCACGATGGGACGCAATGGTATCGAGCCGCCGGCCAAACATCACGCCCGAGCATTCACGCCATCGAGCCGGACTTCGGCAAGTGGGATGACGACGACATCGACGCCATCGAAACACAGATGGAACAAGACAATCAATTGTGGCGTCGGGAGATCGAACTTAAAAAAATTGCAGCCCAAGAGCCGACCGATGACGACGACCGATAGTGATCATCGATGGTTGGTCAGCTGTCACGAAGCCGGACACGCCATCGCCGCCCTTGAGCTTGGCGGGGAAACCAACGGCGTGATCCTGACGGGCAATGGTGGCGGAATGGCGCTATCGGATGACCTGCACGGCGATCGTGAGGCGTTTGTTGTCGCAGCTGGACCGGCAGCGGAATACTTGGCGGAACATCATGACGCACCGGACGCACCGATCACGACACCCGATCAGGTGGCCGCAACCGACATCCCAGCGGATTCACACCGCGATTTTGCCACTGTTTGCATGTTCGCCGACCTGCCGACACCACGGTCATCGATGCCGGATGACGTACGCATCGCGCGGTGGGCAATTGCCGGTCGTGAGTCTGATCCCGATTGCTGGGCTGAGCGTGTCGACTTCGCGAAATACGTTGCGGCAAAAATCATCAATGCCAACACCGACCGGATCGTCGCGGTTGCACGGCAGTTGTTCGTTCGCGGTCGGCTGAGCGGTGACGAGATCAAAAGCATTCACTCGGAGATCAAAAAAAATGGCTAGCCCCTTCACACCGGCCGACCTGGACGATTCCGACGCCGTGATTGACGCCGCCCTTGCCGTTCATGGGGCCGCGACCAGTCAATTGCAATTTGAGCTTTATTGCGTTGACCGCGAACTGATTGCCGACGTGCTTGCCGGGCTGCCCCCTTCCAATCCACTACTCGAAGAACGCCGCGAGATTGTCGCAAAGATCGACGCTGCGAACGACGAACTCGAACAAGCCGTTCGACTGGCAGAAACATCCCCTAACAGAGAGTACGTTGCATGAGCACCGACCTACAGTCCATTGCTAGTGAAATCCAAGGCAAACAAAAAGCAGCACTCGCCGCGTACCGCGAACTAACCCGCGAGGCTGCCAGCGATGAATCATCATTGGACGCCACCGAAGTGGAGTCTGTTCTGCGTGCAGCTGAAAAAACGGTCGACGAATTGCACACCGATGTGCATGTATGCCGCCGGCGAAACGAGCGGCGAAAGACAATCGCAGCCGCCAAGAACGCCAAAGACAAGATTGATGAAGCCAATCGGGCGATCGAGTCGGAAAACGAAAAGTTGGCGGCAGCGAAAGAGGCCCGTGACGCCGTCGTGATGCCTCTGCTACACGAGATCACCGGCGCGAGGGATTCCATTTCTGCCGCGTATGAAGCCAAACGAGAGTTGCGAGACACAATGTGGCCCGAAGACCGCGAACAATTCGACCAGCTTGAATTCTGGTGCAAAAAAGCACACAGCGAACTCGAACAGTCACGCACCGCACTGGCAGCGATCAAGTCACGATTCGCACGCAATCAACCGCAAATCAACATGGACCGCTGGCTTAGCGAGTCGGAGATCAACGCGGAACGGCGTGAACGACAGGCCCGGATTCGAGCTGAGCAACCCGAAGCCGCCGCCAAGGCGTTGCAAGCTGTGACAAATGCCGAACAGAACCTCGCCGACCGAATGGCCGAGCGTGACGCGTTTCTCGCCGAAGCGATGGAACGCTAGCCCAAACATACGTTTCCACCCGACGTCGCGTTTACTGGTGCCGGGTGATTCCGCTCGGCGTGTGTTTCTCCCTTGGTCGCGCCGGGCGGTTTCTCTCACATCCCTACCCATGAGTCAAAAAAATGAGTCGCAACGTAGCTATTTCCGTCGGCGCAAAAGACAACGCATCTAGCGTTATGTCGCGTGTCCGAACCAATGTCACAGGATTAAACTCAAGCCTCAAAAGCCTGTCCAACACTGCCGCGAGTTCGTTCCGTTCAATCGGCACGTCTGCGATCGCAATGGGCGGATCCGTCACCAGTGGCTTCACCGTTGCCACCAAACTGTTCGCGAGCACCGGCGACGCACTCGACAAAATGTCAAAGCGTGTTGGCGTCCCGGTCGAATCTCTGAGCGAACTTTCGTTTGCAGCGGAACAGAGCGGTGCATCGCTGGACGATCTTGAGCGTGGTTTGTTCGGGCTGAGTCGGTCGATGTTCGATCTTCGCAACGGCAGCAAGACGGCTGCTGACTCATTCCGCGAGATCGGTATCAACGCCGCAGACTTGGAAGGCCTTTCCGTCGAATCAGCTATGAACAAAGTCGCGGACGGGATCGCATCCATCACCGACGAATCAAATCGCGGGGCCGTGGCTCAACGTATCTTCGGACGAGCCGGGCGTCAGTTGTTGCCGTTGTTCGGCGAGACGGTTGGCGGCATGCAGAAATTGCGAAACGAAGCCAAAGAGCTTGGCCGGCAGATGAGCACACAGGACGCATCAGCAGCCGCCGAACTGACAGATAGTCTCAACAGGCTAAAGAGTGTCACGACGGGCGTTGCGGTGCGCATCGGGGCGTCTGTGGGGCCAGCAGTCACCGACTTAACGAACCGCATCGTCGATTCCGGTAAATGGGTGTCATCGTTTGTCGACGACAACCGCGAACTTGTTGCTGCGGTCGCCAAAGTCGGCGCGGGCGTGACCGTTGCCGGCGGTGCATTTCTTGGTCTGACGGGCGTGATCGGCGTGACAGGTTTTGCACTTGGCGGATTGGCGACGACTGCGACCGCTGTTGCGACGGGCGTTGCGGCAGTGTTTTCGCCGGTTGGGTTAGTCATCGGCGGCGTTGGTTTGGCCGTCGCTGGTGTTGGCGGTGCGTTTCTACTTGCCGCACAGCAGACGGGTCTATTGTCGGACGTGATGCAGCACGCCAGACAGATACTCGGCGAAGTATGGCAAACCGCAACGACGACGTTTAACGGCATCTCGGACGCACTCAAAGCGGGCGATTGGGGTTTGTCCGCACAAATCGGATGGGCAGGCGTCAAGGTCGCATTTTGGGCCGGCCTGGAAGGCATCTCGTTGGCCGTTGCGCAGATGATGCCGAAGATGTGGCTATCGGTGCAGCAGTTCTTCACGCGGTTTGTGATCGTTGCAGCCGATGCCGCTGCAGCCGTCAGCCGAGCGGTTACCGATCCTATGCGAGCGGTGGATCACGTGGCGTCATTCTTGTCGACAGGGCTGCAGTTCGGCGGCGACGATTCCGGTATCGCTGGGTTTGTCATGCGTCAATCGGATGCCGCGAGAAACGAACTTGATTCGTTGGTCCGGTTCGCACAATCCGAGGCGGACGAAATCAAGAGCGGTCTTACCAATGCGATTGGCACCGACACGATGATTGACACCAGCGGTCTGAAAGTTGACACGTCGTTTCTTGATACGATTGAAACACAATTCGCCAACTTGATGAAAGACATCAAATTCACGCCGACGATCGACTTTTCAAACCAGCAACCGGCCGCAAACCAACAGCGTCAACGCAACATCAACAAGGAAGTTCAGGCCACGCAATCACGCCTGCTCACGCGTGGCGGCAACACGGCGTCGGGAATCGACCGCGTGACAAAGGTTGGCGAAAAGGCGAATCAAATCCTTGAGAGAATCGACAAGAACCAAGAGCAGACAATCGATCTTTTGCGTGCTCGCCCGAACGACACCTTGCAGTTCGAGGTGATCGCATGAGCGTTGACGCTAACTACGCCTGCTTGGTTTCACGGGGTAATCTAGACGGCGCAAAAAAAACGCCCAGCAAGGCCGGGCGTCGGCCTGCAGATCCCGTTGACGGGTCTCTACAGGGGTGTTCTTGTGTTAGCTGCCTGGACAGCAGCTACACCGGAATATTAGAGCGACCAATTGACGAAATCAAGGCATCTCAGCCGCAGATTGCGAGGCAATGAGCGGAAACCCGCAAAAAGCCAACAAAACTGGCACAGAAGGCAATTTCGTCGGGACCGGGCGATTGTCTATATCGACGGATTCAACCTCTACTACGGAATGCGATCGAAAGGCTGGCGTCGATACTACTGGCTGGATTTGCAGAAATTCGCGGAAAACCTTGTTCCTCGCGGCCTGAACATCCGCGCAGTTAACTATTTCACAGCCAGAATCGATGGCGGTGTCGCCTCTGATCCACCTGTCGAGCAGGCGAGGCAAGCAGCAAGTCGACGACGGCAATTTGACTATCTCACTGCGGTTAGCACACTTCCCATTGTCAAGGTGATCGAGGGCCGCTTTCTGCGAAAAGAACAGCGATGCCGTTCCTGTTCGGCGAAGTCATTAGTGCCAGAAGAGAAGAAGTCAGACGTAAATCTAGCGACCCAATTGGTAGTCGATGCGTTTCACGATCGATACGATGCGGCATTTGTCGTTACTGGTGATAGTGACCTTGCCGATACGATCGCCTTAGTTCGACAAGAGTTTAGAAACAAGAGCGTCGTCGTGGCGTTTCCGCCAAACCGCAAATCTCGCGATCTAACAGAAGCAGCGACGAACAACATCGACGTTTTTCGCAGGACACTTGCTAGGTCCCAGTTGCCCGATACCGTGCGAGTTAGGAAACACTCGGTACGTCGCCCGCGCGAGTGGATGTAAGATAAACCGAAGCGATCAAAATCGCGATCGGGCTGACGGTTTGAATGTCAGCCAGCAAGCCGACGAGCAGGCGCGACGAGTTCACTTCTTATCACCCGCTGAGCAAGATGTGCCCAAGCAACTGCGGCGTTGCTGCTGCTTGTATGCCCCTGCAACAAGCTGAGCACATCTTGAATCAACGGGCTTGTTTCCTTTGCCTTTGGATACAGCCGCTTGGCGAGCATTAACCGTTCTGGAAGTGGTGCTCTTGCGACCTGCAGCACCCGGTCGAAATCTTTATCGCTCATCGTTTCTGCCCCTGTTTGCCTGTGTTGTTGGCGACCTTCCAGTCTATCGCCTGCGGCTCCCTGGGTGCAACAGAAACGCAACCTCATTGATAGCATGAAGCCATCCCGCATTCGCCAGTTGAACAAGATGCGCTCAAGCAATCGCGGCCATGCTTTGCTTGTTTGCCCCGGTGATTCTCGACTTCTTGATCGTGCCCCACTCCGAAGAAGTGAGAGAGTCACCTTACTAGCGCATCTTGTTTCAACTGGCTAAAGAATTCTTCCATGAATCAAGCTCTCAAACGATCGACCTGCGGTTCTTCCGCCGGTGTTCTGCTTCCATTGCATCGTGAACTTCCAACCGTCGTCACCATCGCTTGTCGATCCTTCGTGCAAACGTTGGTTGCGAGCTAGAAACAAACATGGCTTTCTTTTTGACCCGTGACAACGTTAATGATGAAGCTCTTGCCGAGAAAAATGAGCGTCCGTTTTCGTCGGTGAATCATGGGCGAAATCGAGATGCGTGACCCGAGTTGTCAATCATTCTGGCCGATCGATCTTGATTCATTCTGCAGGGTCGCTAAAACTTCTCGCATCTGTCCGGCTGTTGTGATGGCTTAGAAACTGTCACGGCTTGGCGCCCCGAGTTCCTCCCGGGTCGCGACAACGCCAGCTCTAACAATCTAGACATAAGGAATGCAGCAGCGCGGTGATGCGTCGATTGACGCCAAGCGTTGATCCGTCACAGGACGGTTAGCAAAGCACAATTGGGCCGGGGTTAGAGCCGGCTTTCTAAGCGTGTCACCGCGCTGCTGCACGCGCGTACGTAACCAGTACGCGAAAGGCAGCCACCTATCATGAAACCTCACCGCTTCGCCAGTGATGCGAACGACACCGCAACGCGTCTGAAATCACGGTTGAAACCATGAGCCGCACCAGAGCTTGGCGACCAGACGAAGCCGAACGCATCGACTGGTACCACCCCTATATCGCAATCACCAAGACGGCACCGGGGTATCTCGTTCAAGAGTTATTCGGTTACGCCGATTCGACTTGGGAAAAATGGTTGTCCGAGAACAAACCACTTTGGACAACACGCAACCGCCGGCCGTGGGTGTACTTAACACTTCTTGGCCGTGCTGAATCTGAATTGCCCGATGGCGATTGACCAACCGTGTCACGCCCCAACCATTCAATTGAGCAAAAACGAAAGGCGTTCAATGTCGAGAGAACAATCAGAGGACAAAGCCCCCATGAACTTGCTGGAATTCTTCGAGAAGGTTTATCGGGTGTATCACCCCAAGCTGCGAAGTGATCAAGCAATTGCGACGATGAGGCAACAGATCAAGTGTTTTGTTGTCTATTTGGCCGAGCATGAAATCAAGGCGGACACGGACGCACTGACCGAGGATCACTTGGTTCAATTTAGCTCACACTATGTCGAACAGGGCTTTTCACCGGCGACGTGCAACAGTGTGTTGAGGGCTGTTCGGAGCATTTGGATTGAAGCACAAAAACGAGGCTATACGTCGACGCGTCATGAAGTTCATTTGCTGAAAGAACCAGAGCGACTACCCGAGGCTTGGTTTCCCCAGGATATGGAAAAGATTCTGCGATCCGCGGCTAAGGAAAAAAACGAGATCGGCCAAGTTGATGCGGGTATCTGGTGGACGGCTTTAATTCTGGTTGTGTACTGGACCGGCGCGAGGATCAGCGCCGCAATGCACATCCGGTCGTGTGACGTTGACTTGGAGAGCGGAACAATCCGGCTTCCATTTGACTACCAGAAAACTTATCGCGACGAACTGAGAGACATCCCTGAGGAGGTTTGCGAACTACTCAAACGCTTTAACAAAGACCGCAACGAGTTTCTGTTTGGTGACTGGCCGAACGACAACTGGCAGAACCGAACAATCAAGAAAGGTTTCGAGCAGCTCGGCGTCCACTACCACCGCATCCTCACCCGCGCCGGGTTGCCGGCGACACCCCGAGACAAGTGGCACAAGCTACGTCGGACGTTCGGAACCAGGGTTGCAGCTGCAGCCGGCCGAGCGATCGCACAAGAGCTACTTGGCCACCGGCACATGCAGACGACCGAACGCTATTTGGACCCGCGACAGATACCACGACACCAGGCAACAAAGATCATCGACGGCCCCGCAATCAATCCCGAACTGTTGGAGAATGGACAGGGGGCGGAAAAATGAGCCACGCAAAGAAAATCAAGGAACTACAAAAAGGAGTGATCTTCGCACTTGCCGAAGCCGAGAGCGCCCTTTCATCGATGATGACCGAATGCACCGAAGTGGTCATGCCGGACGTGGCCAAGGTTTCCGGGTTCGTGTCACACATCCGAAACGAGATCGAGATCAACGGTTTCACATCGCAGGGCGTGTTGTCGGCGTTCAAAACGCTTTCAATCAGCAAGGCAGAAGCGAACGTGATGGTTGATCAGTTGATGCAGCAAGACGACGCCGCGTTGCTCATCATCGCTGGTGAATACGTGCTCGAACGAATAACGCAGGCGTGCAACCAATTGGCGGTATCGCATCGACTGTTTCATCGCGAACCGTCCGGAGAAATCGGTTTTCGCATCGGCGAGAAGTTAGACCGCTGGCTGTTGAAGCGAAAAGCATGGTCAATCTATGAAATCTGCGGTGATGACGAATGGTGGACTGACGACACAGCCGAGCAAATGGGACGCACTTTGATGGGTAGTGACTTTGTGTTCGTTCGCGACGTGATGAGCCAACGACACCGCAAGATCATCGGCCCGGACGTCGACGATGAATTCGTGATGAGCAAAAAATCTGATCACCTAACGTGTGCCACGATCTTGCTTGACTTCGATTGTCCCGACGAAGTTGACGCGTTCAACGACCTAGTTCTGTTGACCGAACCATTTCGAGTGTGAGGCATACAACAATGAATGACATCACCGAAAACGAGCGACGGTTGCGGGACGTGGTCGAACTGTTCGCTGAGATCAAGTGCGATGATCCGCGATTGATGGTCGTGCTGGCAGCGGGCCGGATCGACGCCGCATTGATGCAAATGCTGGACACCTACAAGCGGTCTGACCAGCGGCCACCAGCGAAGTTTCAAACGCGAACCCGATTGGCCAGAGAATGGAAACTGATTGATCAGCCGTTCGCAACGTACGTGTCAAACGTTCGATTGTTACGCAATCACATCGTTCACCGCGACACACGCAAGGGAAGTCTACGCAGCGGCCCTCTGGCGTCACTGACGGCTAAAATCTCTGACGCCGCGTCAATCGTCATGCTTGCCGAGTTCGGCGTTCAGGATCGATTACACGCGGCAATGGTGGCGGGTGTACTGACGGCCGAGCTTGATTTCTTCCGCGCCGATGAGTCACTAATTCCGCACGGGTTCGGTGTGTTGAAAGATTACGTCGTGACGTGTTCGGCGAAGTGACGGCCGAGCGGAACGGATGGGTGTTGTCCAACTTGGACAACAGGACAATACCGAATGCCGAAGTTGACCGCTGGCGAAAGCTGCGAGCGATTCCTGGATAAGGAAACAGAAAAACTGCCGGCGCATGACTGGGATCAGCGTGTTGACCGAAGCCACACGAGCCCCACTGGCCACAATCAACGCTAGCCGGCACGTTGACCCTTATCGGGCATCACCTATTCCAACGTGTCGTTTTCGCGACGGTGACGTGGTGGAATAATCAAAGCTAGTCCGGTTGTACCGATTATGCCGGTTATCCGTCGATTCGCGAGCGAATCACGACAGAGCCAGCACGCGGCGGGGACGAAGTGAAGCAAATCGCAAAGATTCGCTGAACCTACCGCACGATGTGCCCGGCCGGGATGGAGTGCCGGCCGGGCAATCATCGTGTGTTGAAGCCGCCGTGGTTGGGGCGAACCACGGCAGCCCGAGCTTGAGGGTCGCCCCTCTCGCTCAGTGCGAGAATCTACCGAACTACCGAGCCATAGTCATACCCAATGCGTGGCGATGAAACCGCCCGTAAGAATCTATGATCAGCTAAGATATTTAACCGAAGCGGATCGAGCCGATGAGCGACTTGCAGCCGATCCGATTGCTAGGTTCGGTTGCGTCATGATCGTTGCCGGCGGCTTGATCTTGGCCGGGCTGGGCTTGGCGTCGATGGTTTGGACGCTGGTTCGGTGAGAATTTCGGTAGACCCGGTATACCCGCAACGGCTGATTCTGACCGTTTTTGGCTGTTTCGAGTGGACCGGCGAAACGCGATTGACCCCGTAAAACACGGTGAAAAACGCAATTTGCGGGTCCGGCTTTAGTCGCTTAGAAGTCCGTTGCTCTATCCAGCTGAGCTATGGGCGCGAGTCGGATGGCGATTGCCGTCGGTGTTGGGCGATATTCTAGCGTCTCTTGGCACTTTTCCCACGGTGCGTGTTGGCCGAACTAGGGCGGGCCGACTCCGCACGACAGAGCACCGTTTCGCTGCCGTCTGTTTTGATTCTGCAACCTTCCCCCGCGACGTGAAACTTCGTCGTGGTAAAGGCTCTTGCTTGTGAAACACCAGTTGTCGACCTGCTTGGCCCGCATGTCTGACTTTGCGGATTAGGCAAGCGATGACGATTTTTTGGATTTTTCGGATTTTCGATCCAGCATCTTCGGCTTGTTCGCCGATATCGCTGGTGAAGGAGTCATGGGATGCCGACGCGGGTCGCTCCCATTTCGACTTGAGTGTCGCTTCGACGACTACCCGGGGGGGGAACACCGTTTTCGGTGACTCAGCTGAAACTGTTGGACGCTTTGTATTGCACAACTTGCGCTGCACAGCGGTTCACAGGCAACTGAATCATCATCCGTCAAATCCATTGGTGAATCCCGTGCGAACTACTCTCACGACACTTTGTTTCACAGCCAGCATCTTGCTGGCGCTTGCGTCGAGTGCTGTCGCTCAGCAATCAAGCCGCCGTACGACTTCGAGCAATGAGCGAGTTGCTCGTGCCAGTTGGCAGCCCGTGCGAACCGCTCCAGCGGCGTCACAGGATCCGATCAGCGACGACGAAGTGGTGCAACGTGCCAGCCACGGCGCATCGGAACAAATCAAAGTCGCCAACCGGGCCCGTCGCTCGACTTCACCACAACGAAGTGGCCAAGTTCGCCAAGTCGGTCATCAAGTTGGAGTGCTGCCGGCCCCACCGTCGAATGGTCCGGTTTCCATCGTGCAGTCCGCACCGACACCGATTCCTCATGGTTCGGTCACACTGGACGGTCAAGTCGTCAGCGACAGCGTTGTCTACGAATCGGTGGGAGCACCGATTTACGACGGCAGCGTGATGTCGTACGGCGGCGTCGCCTGTGACGCAATGCCTGGTGCCGGATGCGGATGTGATTCGCCGGTTTGCACCGGAGGCTGCGACGCCATGGGATGTGATTCGATGGGTTGTTCCGGGGGGACATGTGGCGGCAAGGATTGCTCGATGTGTGGCGAACTCGCCAGTGGCCCTGCATGGCGCCCGGCCGTCACGATTCGTCTGCCTCAGGACGGATGGTTTTCCTACGAGTATTTGAGCTGGTGGCAAGACGGAATGGCTCTGCCACCGTTGATCACCACAAGCCCGCAAGGAACCCAGCGAGCTCAGGCTGGTGTGTTGGGGCAAACCGGTACGACCACGCTGTTCGGCGACGGCGACGTTTTAGACGACAGTATCGATGGCGTCCGGCTGAACTTTGGGTTTTGGTTTGATCGATGCCACACCATGGGGCTGGGTGCTGACTACTTCAATATCGGCAGCGAAACAGAAACATTCACGGCGACCAGTACCGGCAACCCGATCTTAGCCCGACCGTTCTTCAACACGCTCACGGGACTGAATGATGCTGAGCTCGTGGCCTTTACAGGTGCGGTGGATGGTACGGTCACGGCTCGTGCGACTAGTGAACTGCACGGCGGTGGCTTTTACTTCCGACGCTTACGTTGCTGTGACGAAGGATGTACCGGCGGCTGGATTTGCGGGTGCTCCAGTGCGTTCTGCAGCCGCACCGAGGCTCGCGTCGGCTATCGGTATTTGCAACTCGATGAAAGTCTGACCATCACGGAAGACCTCACGAGCACCGACACGGCGAACCCCGGAACGTTCGACATCATGGACCGCTTCGATACGCGAAACCAATTCAATGGCTTTGACCTAGGTTGGAGCTATCGCCGCGTGCGAGATTACTGGACGTGTGACGTGCTGTTAAAGCTGGCAATCGGTAACACGCATCAAATCGTTACGATCGATGGAACGACGACAACCAACGATCCGACCGATCCACCAACGGTGACGCGGACCGGTGGACTATTGGCTCAAGTATCCAACATCGGTGAGTACGAGAACGATGAATTCGCAGTGGTTCCCGAGTTCAACTTGAACATCGGTTATCAAATGACGGATCACTTTCGCCTGATGGCCGGCTATACCGCGATTTACTGGTCCAACGTCGTGCGTCCGGGTGATCAGATCTCGTTGGACTTGAACACGGACCAGTTGCCACCCGAAGCGGAACCCGTCACCGGGATTCGGCGTCCAACGTTTGCTTTCCGAACCAGTGATTACTGGATTCAAGGCATCAACTTTGGTGGCGAATATCGCTGGTAAGAATATTTTACCCAGTCTCGCTAAATTCTGCATAGCGACGGATCCGATAACACGTCAGAGAGAACCCAGTCGGCAGAGTCGCCGAAGGTCTCTCGGCCGGCGACAGTGTGTGTGACGTGTCATTGGCACCTTTTCGACCGGTCGAAACAAAAGAATACAGGATTGTCCCGATGGTTTGGCAGCGCATCATCAGTCGTCTCAGTAGCAACCACCGCATGGAAGCATCGCGCCCGCGGAATCGCCAGCGTCGTCGGTTGATGTTGCAACATCTGACGCGTCGTGAACTGCTTGCGGCCGATATCGGCGCAATTGGCGGCGTCGTCTTCACCGACCAAGCTCTCGACGGGCTGACCGCGGATGATCCGAGACTCGCGGGTGTCCAGGTCCAGATCTTTGAAGACACCAACAGTGACAACACCTTCGACGGCGGTGACTTGCTGGTCGGGACCGATACGACCGATGCCAACGGAGAGTACAGTTTCGATGGGCTCTCGTTGGGAACCTATTTCGTCGAACAAGCCACCGTTGCCGGGCAAACTCCGCCGGCACCCGTGATGGTCGAAGTCGTTAATGATGCAGGCGTTCAGGTTCAAGCGATCGATACCTACGAAACCGCAACCGCGGCGGTCACCGCAGATTCCGGCACCCCTTCGGTTAGCGATTTCACCGCGGCAGCCGAAGCCATCGGTGGCGAACGCGACATCCAAGTGACGCACGCGAGCGGAACGAGCGATATCGAGGTGGAAGTCGATGCGGCGGGCGATACGTTGACGGTTTCGACGGGTACGGGAACATCGGGTTCGGCGCTGCTGCAGTATGACGGTATCGACGGCACGATCACGTTGGATGCGACGGGACTAGCCAATCAGGATCTCAGTTTGGGCAGTCCGTTCGCGGGTTTGGACGTTTCGATGGGAGCCGACAATCCCGGCGGAACGCTTGAACTGCGTGTCTATACCAGCGCGACCGATTTTTCAACGCGAACGATTAACATTCCTGATAATGCAGGAGTACCCGAATCGATATTCGTTCCGTTCAATACCTTTACCGCATCGGGGGCCGGAGCCGACTTTACCGATGTCGGTGCCATTGAAGCGGTGATCAATACCGTTGCAAACCTAGACGTCTCGGTCACGATCGTTGAATCGCTGCGTCCCGATGTGGTTGTCACGAATCTAGCGAACATCCAAACAGTTTCGCTTGGGGGGCAACTGTTTGTCGACAACGATTCCAACGGACAGAACAACGGAACACGCGAAGGCACCGAACCAGGTCTGACCGGGATCATCGTCGAACTGTACCAGCTCGCCGGGCCCAATGACGTTGTTGACCCGTCGACGACCGTGGCGACGGCGACAACATCGACCGGAGCAAACGGAACTTACACGTTCGCAAATTTGGATCCGGGACATTACGCCGTCAACATTCCATCATCACAGTTCGGCACCGGAGCCAGCTTGTTCGGTTTCGCCAACAGCACAGGAAACGATCCGGCTTCCGATCCGGATGACAATGTTGATGACGACGACAACGGTACCTTGCTCGCTAGCGGTGATGTCTCAAGCGGCACGATCACGCTGCAGTCCAACAGTGAACCGATCGACGACGACGATACGGATGCCAACACCAACACCACCGTTGACTTCGGGTTTTTTCCGCAAGTTGATCTTTCGATCACCAAGACCGTGAACGTTGCGGCGTCGAATCTTCGCGAAAACGGTCAGGTCGTCTTTGACATCTCAATCTTGAACGACACACCGACCGGTGTGGACATCGTCACGGCGACGAACGTCATGTTCAGTGACAATTTGCCCAATGGATTGACATTTGTTGAATTTCGAAACCTGCCGGCGAGTGCCGCACAACCTGTAATCAACGGGCAAAACGCATCGGTAAACGTCGGATCGATCGACGCAGACCAAACGCCTGTCGAATTCCAAATCGTCGCGAACATCGGTCCCAATCTGACCGACGATATCGTCAACACGGCAGGTGTGGCGACGACCGACCAAGTCGACGTTGCTATCGGTAACAATCTTAATCCCGCCACGGTTGACTTGACCGAAGCCGATTTGGTGATCACCAAGACTGATGCGTCGGACCCGGTCAATGCCGGCGATCAACTGACATACGTCATCCGCGTTGATAACAATGGTCCCGATTCAGCCGAAGGCATCGTTGTTGTTGATGATCTGCCAGACGATGTGACTTATGTTGCCAACAGTGGCACGTTCTTGACCGGTACAGGCGTCATCACGGAACCGGCCGCCGCTGGCGATGATGTCGTGATCAACGTGGGCAGTCTCGCCAACGGAGCGTTTGCCGAAATTCAAATCACGGTCACGGTCGCGCCTGACGCCGCCAGCCCGCTTGATAACGTAGCAAGCGTGACATCGGATCCGAACAACGATCCCGATGACACGAACAATTCGACGAACGAAGAAACCGTGGTCGAACGGTCCGTCGATGTCGCGATCGCAAAATCGATCGCCACTGGCAGCACCGTCACCGCTGGCGGCCAATTCACCTACGAGATCGAAGTCACCAACAACGGGCCCAGCGAGGCTCGTGGTGTCCAAGTCACCGACGCGCTGGACGACGCGCTAACGTTTGTCAGTTTTGATGCGGGGACGTCCGGCGTCACGCGTGTCACGGGTGATGACCAAAATCTGACCTTCAACGTCGGTACGCTCGCTGCGCAGCAAACAGAGACGTTCACCATCACGGTTTCGCTGGCCGCGTCTGCAACCGGTAACATTGACAATCAAGCCGATATCAGCACGACGGACAATGACAGCGATCCCGACAACGATTTCAGCGCAATCACAACGCCGATCAACCGTGACGTCGCGTTGGGAATCACAAAAACGGTAAACGTCACCACCGCGGTGCCCGGCGTGCTGACCGCAGGCAGCCCAGCCATCGTGTACACGATCGATGTCACCAATAACGGGATCAGTGACGCGACCGGCGTCTTTGTTACCGATGACTTGAGCGACGAGTTGAACGCCAACCGCATCACCTCCATCACGGTGAACCCAGGTGTTGGAACGGTATCGAACAATACGACGACCGACACGCCGCGTGTCGATTTCGGCACGATACCGGCTGGTGAGACGCGTCAGTTCACCATCACAGCCGAGATTCCTGCCGGCGCGACCGGAGTGATCGACAACGAAGCGATCGTGGATTCCGATACGACCAATCCGGTCACATCGACCGAAGTTACGACCACGCTGACGCCGCAGTTTGATTTGATCATCGATAAATCAGTGAACGGGTCCACGAATGTCGGACCTGGCAGTCAAGTCACCTACACCATTGTGGTCAGCCACGACACCGACGGCGGCGAAGAAAGCCCAAGCACCGCAACGGGCGTTGTGATCACCGATAATCTGCCCGCGGGCATGACGTTCAGCTCCGCCACCTTGGGTGGCAGTGCTGTCACGCTGACGCCCGACGCCAATGGCGATGTTGTCTTTCCCGAATTCGATTTAGCATCGGGTGCGACGCAGACGGCAACGATCGTGGCCACCGTTGATACCACTGCCGATGGAGTGCTGAACAATGTGGCCAGTATCACCACCGACGCCGGCGAAACCGATACGACAAACAACAGCGATAATGTTGACGTCACCGCGACGCCGCGTGCCGAACTTACCGTGACCAAGACCGTCGACAATACGGAATCGCAGGTCGGCGGAACCTTGGTGTACACCGTCGAGGTCACTAACAGCGGTCCATCGCCGGCGACGAATGTCGAGGCCGTGGACGTGCTTCCCGCAGGCGTGACGTTCGTTAGCGGAACCGATCTCACGGGGGCGACCTTCACCGCGTCGACCGGGGATATCACGGTGAGTGGCCAAACGATCACGGTCAATGGCGGAACACTCGCGGCAAACGATTCGTTCTCGTTCACAATCATGGCGACCGTCAATACGGGAGTCACCGTGGATCAGGTCAACAATGTTTCCGTCACCACGGACACCACCGAAAGCAATCCGAATAACAATTCGGCCCAGGTAACCACGGCGATTGATCCGCTGACGGCCAGTATCGCCGGTTCGGTCTTCGTGGACCTCAACAACAACGGGGTCCAAGATACCGGCGAGGGGATCGAGGGTGTCACACTAACGCTGGCTGGAACCGACTCGCTTGGCAACGCGGTGAATGCAACCGCGACAACCAATGCCAACGGTGACTACCTGTTCGCGAATTTGGCGGCCGGAACTTATGCGGTCACCGAGAGTCAGCCCGCAGGTTTCCGCGATGGTGCCGAAGCTGCAGGAACGGGTGCGACGGCAACTGTGCTGGACGACATGTTCACAAATCTAGGACTCGCAGCAGAAGCCCAGGCGATCAATTTTGACTTCATCGAACGCAATGAAGGACTATCGAAAAGACGTTTCTTAGCGTCGTCATAACTATCGCGGACAAGCATCAGTGGGACGCTTTCTAACGGGAGCCGGTGACTAACCAGAAAGCGTCGCCCACATGCAAGGTCCGCGATACTAAGACACTAAGAAACCAAAACGCACGGCCTCTGGGGGGAGGCCGTGCGTTTTTCTTTTTGGTCCGGCGTCACTGGACCGCCGCACGCGAACGCATCAACGGCCACTCTTGCCCAGTTACTTCTTGATGATTCTTCCGAACAGGTGGCCACCCTTTTCATCGTGCTGCCAGGTTCCGGCGTAACGATCGGAATGGATCAGCACGCGGGCGCTGAACGTTCCCATGCCGGGGATCCAAAAAGAATCCAAGGTGATGACGGGTGTTTGACCCGACCATAGGACTTTCAGGTCCATGGGGACTTCCTGATCGGTGTCGCCGTATTTGATCCGTGCGGTGAATCGGAACATGTTTTCGGCTGGCAATTTCTCGCACTTCGATATGGTGTATTCCTCGGCCTTCGGTGCCGCATCGGGTCGGCCCTCGAGCGTGAATCGTCCGCTGAACTTTGCACCACTCAGGTATTCCGCCAGCTTTTCTTCACGGTTTGCGCTGACCGTTGACGGATTCGACTCTGTGGATTCGGGCGGTTTGGTCGCTTGCGACGTCGGCGGTGTTTCGGTCGCTTGAGTTTGCGCATTTGTTTTGCTGTCGACGGCGAACGCCCAAACCAGCGTAAAGATCAATACCAATTTCGTACCGTGTGACATCCGACTTCCTCGAGTAAAGTCAAAAAAAGTGAAACGTGGGGACAATCCGTGTGACCGGATTTTATACCAGTAACAAGAAGAAACGCACTATTTCAGCTTAAGTTTCTCTCTGGCGACCGACCGGATGCATTTCGTATCAACCGTCTCAAGTGCGTAACTGGACAGCGCCACTTCGCAGCCGAATCAATCACAAGTGGCCCTGTCCAGCTAATCTTCTCTTCGCTCTTAAGTGGTGACAGCCATGCTTCGAAACTTGCTGCGGATCTTTTCCAAAACCCCGGCCCGTACCACCCGGACCGGACCGCCCCAGGTACTGTTGTACGCCCAAGTCGATCGCAGTGACACGGATTATTTACCGCCAACGCAGCAGGGCAAACCACCGCGGCGAAATGTCGTTTCGCAATCGACCCGGAAACAAGGGCATCGCCACGTTCGCGGACGCGTGCAGCATCGGGCGTGGCTCTTGTCGATGCGAATCGAACACATTCGCATCTGCAGCCCGGCACGGTGCGACGCGCTGCGGAAGGTCGGAGTCGTCACGGCGGGCGACCTGGCAACATCCGATCCCGCCCGCCTGGCGGTACGGCTCGGTGGCACCGTGAAGGCAGCAGCCGTGCTGAAAAGGTATCGCCGTGCCGTCCGACTCGCCGCGTCGGTTCCAGGAATGATGCCGCTGGATGCCATGCTGTTGATCAATATTCATCGTCGCAGTCTGCGTGGCTTGGCGATCGAGTCGCCGGCGGCGCTTTACCGCGATCTGCAGCGATTCGCCATCAGCACCAAGGGGCGGCGGCTTTTGAAAGGACGCAAGGTCCCGAGTATTCGCCGGCTGAAGAAGTGGATCCAGGCATGTGAGCCGGTCGTTCGCCAAGCGCGAATGAGTGCGGCCAAGGGCGCGCGGCCCAGTCGAGTGGCCGCGTAGACCGACTTGGGGCTCAGGCCCAGCCCTGCGACCCCAATCCTGCGACGAAGTCATCATCTTGCAAATCGCATCACGCGATCACAGCGGGGTGCGTCAATGCACCGGGGTGCGTCAATGCGCGGGGTGCGTCAATGCACCGGCAACGGTGGCAAACGCGGACTCCGATTTTTGATGTATACTCGGGCTTCTGACACCCTTGATTGCACCGAAATCGCTCGCTCCTATGCCCGTCGCACTTTTCGTTCCCTGCTATATCGATCAGTTCTATCCTGACGTCGCGATTGCGACGCTCGAACTGCTCGAACGACTCGGCGTCGACGTGGCCTATCCTCAAGGTCAAACCTGTTGCGGGCAGCCAATGGCCAATACCGGCTGCAATGCCGAAACGGCACCGGTCGCACGTCGGACGGTCGATCTCTTTGCCGAATTCGATGCCATCGTCTGTCCGTCCGGATCGTGCACCGCAATGATTCGGCATCACTACGGTGCGTATTTCGATGCCAACGATTCGAAATTCACTCATGTCCGAGATCGAACCTTTGAATTGTGTGAATACTTGCACGACGAGCTGAAGATTCAGCAACTCGACGTGCGATTTCCTCACCGTGTTTCGCTGCACCAAAGTTGTCACGGCCTGCGCGAACTTCGTTTGGGCCAATCGAGTGAATCGATGGCTCCGCATGAAAACAAAGTTAGAAACGTGTTGAACCTGGTTTCGGGCATCCAGTGGATGACGCCTCAAAGAAGCGATGAATGCTGTGGCTTTGGCGGTACGTTCGCGGTCAATGAGGCGGACGTGTCAGTCGCCATGGGACGCGATCGGATTTCGGATCACTTGGCCTCTGGCAGCGAAGTGTTGGCGGCCGCTGATATGAGTTGTCTGATGCATTTGCAGGGATTGATCCGGCGCGAAAACATTCCGCTGGAAGTCATGCACGTGGCTCAAATCCTGGTGGGTCGACCACTCGCCCGTACAGCCGTACCGACGTCCGTCTGAAATTTTTCCGTTGCGCTGAAGTTATCCATTCGCCGCGAAAACCAATATACGCGACCAAACATGCTGCCAATCGTTGATCATCCCACCGCCGCAAAAGACTTCGTCGCGAATCGCGAACGCTCGCAATGGCACGACAAAGCGCTTTGGTTTGTTCGCAGTAAACGTGACAAGCAAGCCGCGTCATTGCCGGAATGGGAATATTTACGGTCGCTGGCGTCGGCGATCAAGACCAATACGATCGCAAACCTGGGCGCGTATCTTCGCGAGTTTGAACGTAACGCAACCGCCCGCGGTGCCGTCGTGCACTGGGCGGCCGATGCGGATGAACATAACGCGATCGTGCTGGATATCCTGCGCCGACACCAGACGCTTCGGATCGTCAAAAGCAAATCGATGTTGACCGAAGAGTGTGGGCTGAATCATTACCTGGAAGACAACGGCATCGAAGTCGTCGACACCGACCTGGGTGAACGCATCGTGCAATTGCGGCACGAGACGCCCAGTCACATCGTCTTGCCCGCGATTCACATCAAAAAGGAAGAAGTCGGTCAGACGTTTCACGAACACCTCGGAACGGATCAAGGTGCGTCAGATCCGCAGTATCTGACCGAAGCGGCACGAGGACACCTGCGAGACAAGTTCATTTCGGGCGAAGTCGGCATCACGGGTGTTAACTTTGCGATCGCCGAGACGGGCGGAATCGTCGTGTGCACCAACGAAGGAAACGCCGATCTAGGAGTCTCGCTGCCTCGCGTACACATTGCCTGCATGGGAATCGAAAAAACGATTCCACGCTTTCGTGACTTGTCAGTATTTATTCGGTTGTTGGCTCGATCGGCGACGGGGCAACCGATCACGACTTACACGTCGCATTTTCACGGGCCGCGCGATGAGAACAGTGAGTTGCATATCGTGATGGTCGATAACGGGCGAAGCCGGTTGCGAGAGAGCAAGGCTTTCCGAGACTCGTTGCACTGTATTCGCTGTGGCGCGTGCATGAACACTTGCCCGGTCTATCGCCGCAGCGGCGGCCACAGTTACAGCGCCACCGTTCCCGGTCCAATCGGTTCGGTGCTTTCGCCGACGCGCGACGCATCGAGTTATAAGAGTCTGCCCTATGCATGCAGCCTGTGTGGCTCTTGTACCGATGTCTGTCCCGTAAAGATTCCGCTGCATCATCAATTGCTCGCGTGGCGCAGCGAATTGGTCGGGAAGCGACTGCTGCCGTTTACCAAACGAGCCAGCATGAAATTTGCGTCGCTGCTGTTTCGCAGTCCGGCGTTGTTCGCCACCGCGGGGCGGATCGGACGAGCGTCGCTGAAATACCTGCCTCGTTGGACCAGCCATAACCGAATGAACAAGTGGACCGAGTCCAGAGAATTGCCCAAGCCACCGTCGGAAAGCTTTCGCCAGTGGCACGCCAAGCATCGGGCCAATCAGTCACAAGTCCAGCAGTCGCAAAGCAGTCAAGCGCAGGCTCACTCGGTGGGATCGAATCAAAACGGCTCGACCGCCGTCGGCAATGAAAATTCCGCGAATCAACAATCCGACAGAGACTTGCCGAGTCAAGTGATGCAAACCAACGACATTCAATCACCGGAAATGATGAAGACCGAGGATTTGCTTTCGGGTAACGTCGAAAAGGGGCAAGACCAATGATCGAGTCTGAGCCAATTGCATCGCATGATCGCAGTCGACAATCGATTTTGGACCGGCTGGATAGTCGCATTGTTGCATCGGAGCCGCTGCCACAGTGGGACCATCGCCAATTGATCAGCTTTGATGATCCGGTCGCGCATTTCGTTGAACTGCTTGCCATGGTGGGCGGCGAAGCGCACGAAGTGAATGACGCTAGTCAAATCGAACCGATTCTCGCTCAGATTCCCGTTTACCGGGATGCGAAACGGATTGCGTCGGTCGTACCCGAAGCGGTGCAGGGTAACGTCGATATCGATGCGATTGACGATCCGCACTCACTTGCGTCACTTGATTGGATGATCGCACGAGGCGAATTCTGTGTCGCCGAGAATGGTGCGATCTGGATCGATGGCAACACGCTTCCTCACCGAGTGATGCTGTTCATCGCCCAGTACCTGGCGATCGTTGTCTCGCGTAGTGAATTCGTCAATCATTTGCACGACGCCTACGATCGTATCGGGCAACCCACGTCACCCTTTGGCGTGTTTGTCGCAGGGCCGAGCAAGACGGCCGACATTGAACAATCCCTCGTCCTTGGCGCCCACGGGTGCCGCAGTCTGCAAGTCTTCCTAACGTCGTGAGACGGCGGTGCGATTGAGCGGTCGACCGAAACGCCTCAGTTGAGTGTTTCGTTTCCGAATTTGTGGTGATCGATTCGCTTCCGATCTTCTGCAGCTTCGCCGATTTCGTGCCAATGGCTGACTTCTTTTTCGCCAGGATGCCAACACAGCTGTACGCCACGCCGATTGAGTGAAGTCGGGAAGTCAACGTACCCGTTGATCGGCATGTGAGGCTCGATACCTAGAGCTGACAACTCTTGCAGACAACTTTGCAAACGCTCTTCCTCTTCTGCAATCGTTGAATGGATGTCGTTCAGCTCATCCTGGTAGTCCGGTTGCGATGAAGTCTCGTTCAAATCGGCCACCCCGCGCACCTGCCGGCGTTGCGCCTCGATGGATTGGCTAAGCCGAGTCAGTTCGTCGACGATCCGGCGTACCAGCGGAAGCATCGCCGTCGCATTCTCTGGCGTGAAGGAGATGTGTTGGTCAGCCGGCAGGCCGCCGTTGTCGTCGCGTATCGCGCGGACCATATGATTGACTCTGTGATGAGAAGATGTGTGTCGTGGGGGGCAGCCCAAACGGACCAGTCAATGCATGAAACGGAACCATCAAGACGCTAGTTGCCCCTCATGTGGCGGGGTGTCGGCGTGCTAATATGCTCAGGATCTCATTTACCCGTCCAGCTGGACAGTAAGGTAATTCGACCTTGGCTGCGGATAACCGAATTGGTTCTCGCAAGGTTTACCTCATCTAAATAGTAGGACGTTGAAAATCCCAATAAAGTTCTCTCGCGGCCCCACGCTTTGACGGAACTGGACAAAAGGCCACGCAATTTCGCTTTTTATGAAACTTGAGGCCGTCTTTTAGCTAGCATCTGAAGCGGCCTTTGCCGATTGCGCTCTGCGAATGGCGTGCGATAAGGTCAGAAAATGGGTCTTGTCAAGTGAGAATTCCTTGACGAAGCGTTTTTTTGACCTAGAGTTGATGTGTCAGGAAAGCGGAATCAAACGGATACGTTCCGCGGACACAACCGGCTTACATAGCGGAACGCCAAAAACGAAGGTTCTTCAAGGCGGTAACGTAGTAGGCGAAAAAACGATTGAGAACCCCCGGGCCGGTTAGGAAAGGACTGGAATATGTTGGTTTTATCGAGAAAAAAGAACGAAAGCATCGTGATCAATAACGACATTAAAATTGTCGTGGTTGAGATTCGCGGAGACAAAGTACGTTTGGGGGTCGAAGCTCCCCGCGAGGTCCCCGTGCATCGTCGCGAAGTCTACGACGCGATTCAGCGAAGCCTTGAATCGGGTGATGCTACGGTCGAATCTTAAGCAGGACGAGTCTGAGGAAGGGCGAGTCTGACGGATCGCGTATTTTAGAGCTATGGCGTTGGGGCACGCACGTGGCGGGAAAAAAACGCCAGGGCCCCTTGCCTTCACTCGTAAACGGTCATGTGCCGGCAATGAGTGTATACGCCAGGTCGATCGGTGATTTGGCTCGCGTTTGCGAATTCTATTGACTTTCTTGCGGCTGCGCTCTCGACGATGCACGCGGCACACGACTGCGGTTTTACGCATTGGCGACTTGAGAGGACTCTCTTCGGTCGCGAGAGCCAGGAAATTTCCAGTAGGAAGAGGAAAGCTAGCCGCCGCAATCATTCTCGGCGGTCGTCGTGACTAGCGCGATCTCTGCCGTGAAAGCGTGGCTTCGATATTCGCGAGCAAGCGACCGATCGATCACCCGCTGGCCTCGCCCATGCACCGGGGTGTCCATGCGCCGGGCGGCCATGCACCGGGCGGCCATGCACCGGGGGATGGGGGAAATAGGACCTCAAGGATCGCTTGCGGAGACGCGGCGAAAGAATGTTTGGAAATGTCGGGCGTGACTTGGCGGGTGAACCCTTGACGAGATCGATCTGTCCTGCAACTATACCCGCCTCAGTCGGCGATCGTATTAAACATTTGTTTGCTGCGATGCCGACTTAAGCTTAGACGGCCCCTTCGTCTAGCGGTCTAGGACACCGCCCTTTCACGGCGGCGACACGGGTTCGAGTCCCGTAGGGGTCACTGCGACACATTGCCTCGGCAATTTCAAGCCTGCAACGGTTTGGAACGGCCGGGGCTTTTTCGTGCGCCCAGGCAAGCCTTCGCATCGATTTATGCCCAGTGGGCTCTCACCCCTCTGCCCCTACCGGGAGCAAGACGAGACGAAAGATGCAAAAGCATCGAGCTGCGGTGCGTCGTACTACGAAGTACCGTGCTGCGAGGTACAGTGCTGCGATGTACCGTGCTGCGATGTAACGTGCTGCGATGTAACGTGCTGCGATGCAACTTGCTCGGCACGATCGGGGTCGCGCCAACGGTGGAACAATGGCTCTAATCCGACCTGAGGCTCTGGCAATCGGACATGCGGCGTCATCCAGACGCTCGGCTCGCGCGGACTGCCAATCAAACCTAGCCGGTTAGAAATGATTCGTTGTTTCAATCGCTTGATCGTTGGCCCAGACGTCCGACCGACCCGACCCGAACTACCGATCACGGGTATCACGAATAGGAACGGGCATCACGAATAGAGTGCGCTAAGTTTCGCGGCCACAGCCACCCAACAGCCGTGGCTGGACAGAACGGCTTGAATATTACAGGCAGAACGGTTTGAACAATACGGTTTGAGCGGTCGCAAGATTCTGGTGGAGCGATGGTGCTTCTTGCGAGGTTCCCTGATCCGCCTCGACAGCATTCGTAAGAAAATCAAGGGTTCGTGTATACTTGATGTTCAGAATTTAGAAATGTTGGTTCGCATTTAGGATGGACGGTTGTTTCGAGTACTCGCAATCATATTTCTGATTTCCGTCGGCGCGGTCGATGTGCAGTTCTCGCTTGCACAAGATGTTGACCAAAGCCAACGCTCGGCGGACGACGATGATCGCTATGGCGATTCGCAATATGCCGGTAGATATCCAGGACGCTATGCTGCAAGCAGGCCGCATGCCAATCATCGATTTCGGCCCGACTATGATCCCGATGGAAGCTATCGTCAGCCTGTTTCGATGGTGATCTTGGACGGTGAGCAGGCTTTGGTGGCGACGAAGCGAACCGGTGAAATCTATCAGTTCGACATTGCCAATCGCACAGTTCGCCTCTTGATCAGCGAGGAAGAGCGTCAGTTTGGCAGAATGATCAAGCTCGAACCCGACACGGTTGCAGTAGCTGATGAAAGAAACGATGAAGTTGTTATCTATCGCCGCAGCGATCAAACGGGCTGGACGTTGGACGGGACCGTTAGTGTGCGCGGCATGCCAGGTTCGCTCTGCTATGACGAGTCGGAATCGCAGCTGTGGGTAAGTTCGGTGTGGGGGCAGCGATTGCTTCGGTTTTCGTACTCGGCCGATTCAAGCGTCAAACCGGTACTGATGCAAACAATCGATTTGCCGATGTGTGGCGGACGCGTTCTTTGTTTGCCCGACGAAGACTTGGTGTTGGTGACCGATGCGTTTGGTTGCGATTTCGTGATGATCGAGCAGACGTCGGGCGACATCCTCAATCACGACCAATTGTATGGTCACAATATCTGTGAATTGACCGCATTCGATGGTGGCGAATCTGTGTTGTTCCCACAGCAGTTGCTCAATGGTCTGGCCGCAGCGCTGCAAACCGATATCACGTGGGGAAACTTTCTGAGCAACAATCTTCGATGGATTCGCACGGATCAACTCGCCGGCGCGGCGGGCAAAGAGATTTACAATGGCAGCAGATTTGTCCCGATTGGAACAGTGGGCAATGGAGCGGGCGATCCTACGTCGATGGCGGTCCATGGAAATCAGATTGCCATCACGATCGGCGGAACCAATCAAGTCGCTTTGGGGACGTTCGATTCGCGGCAATTCGATTTTGTGGATGTCGGCTTTCGTCCGATCGATTGCGAGTATTCAGACGATGGACGATCGCTGATCGTTGTCAATCAGTTCAGCGATTCACTGTCCGTGATCGACATTGCGAATTTCGAAACCGAGCATGTTCCACTGGGGAAACTGCGGCCGCCGACACGGGTTGAGCTTGGTGAGCGGTTATTCCACGATTCGACTCTGTCGCACGATGGATGGATGAGTTGCCAAAGCTGTCACAGTGGCGGTCATACGAACGGGTTGTTGACCGACAACTTTACCGACAACACTTATCAATCGCCAAAGCGAGTGCTTTCGTTATTGGGGCAAGCAGAAACAGCGCCCTACAGTTGGGCCGGGACGATGCAAACGTTGGAGGATCAAATTGCCTTTTCGATCAAGTCGACGATGGCCAGCGATCACGCGGTACGACCGGAGGCTGTAGAGCAGATTGCTGCTTATGTGAGAACGCTGCCTCGACCGCCCAGTCTGGCGGAGGCACGTGGGACGGATGTGAAAAGTAAGCGGCTCGCTCATCAAGTTCGTCGAGGCAGGCAATTTTTCGAGTCGGCCGGATGCACCGATTGTCATCGCAAACCGCTCTTCACCAGCGATGAAACCTACGACGTGGGACTCGCGGACGAACGGTCCATGCGGCATTTCAATCCACCCAGCTTGATAGCCGTCAGCCAGCGGCGAAACGCACTGTTTCATGATGCTCGAGCGAAATCACTTCGCGAAGTCGTTTTCGAGGCGAATCACCAGATGCCTGACGATACGACCAATCAACAGCGACGCGATCTGGTCCAGTATCTCAATTCGCTGTAGCTCCGCCGGTCGACATCGCTCATTTTCTGACAAGGACGGCCAGGCCTCCGTTCTGATGCAGATTGCCTAGAGTTCGCTTTATCGCCTCGGCCGGACGAATTTTGGGATTTGATCGGCGGCCTTTCAGCGTATTGACTGGCAATTGACTCCATTTTGTGCTTCAATCAGCACCATGAAGAGCATGATGAATATTCGCCGAGAGGCCGCTGGTTGGGTCGTGAGATTCGTTCGAGATGGCGTAGAGTATTCGAAGTATTTCCGATTCAGCGATGGCGGTATTCGCAAATCGCGCGAACGCGCAAAGAAGTGGCGCGACGCTCAGATGAAAAATTTGGGTGAGCGACAATGGCGCACCGGGCCAAACCGTTCCAAGGCGACCAATAATACGTCGGGCGTGATCGGAGTCAGCAAGAATAAGTATGGCCGTTGGGTTGCGTCATGGAACGAAGACGGAAAACAGCGGTTCAAAACGTTTCCGACCAAGAAGCAGGCGGTCGCTCACCGCAAGATGCAAGCCGAAAGGCTGTCGTCATAATTGAGCAAGCGATGGAGTTGCCTGCGCTAAAGTGGTCTGCGTTTTCGGCGGTGCAGCGCGGCGCCAATGGCGAAGGACCCTAGCGCAAATGCCGATGATGGTTCAGGGACCACGACGATCGTCGACACCGTGTATCCGCCCGCTTGCGACGATGTGTACTCATTGATCTGCGCAACATAGGGGCTCAGCCAAGTGCTGACGCTGATCGGCGGGCTGGTGTCGGTGATGATGCCAAAGTGGTTTCCGACAAGTGCGACACTGCCGTCGACAACGGCGATCGCCGCGTTACCCGAGTCGCCACTGGACAAATAGATTTCGTCACTGCCCACGCCATTGCCGCTGGCCAGTGAATCATAATCATAGAAGATGGCGTTGGTCGGTTGGTTGGGAACGTCGTCGGTTTCGGTGAAGGTCGAGAGCGCGACATCGTCAATCAGGTTTCGGCCGAATCGGTTGAATTGATCGGAAACGAAAAGTTCGCGGTCAAGGAAGGCAGCCGGTGGGCCGGTCAAGATTGGCATCGGCTGGACCCCATGGTCGCCCGGCAGCGGGGCGCTGTCATCGAGTGTCCAAATTCGTATATCGCTATTGCCCGTCATTGGCATGCCATCGAGGAAATAGTCCGTCGTTAATCGGATGCTGCCGGTGGTCTGATATTCACGGATGACGCCATCACTGCCACGAAACCATGGCGCAGAGGACCCATTGTGGTCGGCCGCCACGTAGTGTCGTGGTGTAATCAGAACCCCACTTTGGTGAACCGAGTTTGTCGAATCAATCGCGATCCCCGAAATCGCCGACTCATCCAGCGGGAAGTCAGGATTGACCGTCAGCGTCGCACCGAGCATCGGCGTTTCGGTCTCTAAGAACCGGTTGCGAGTTCCATCATCCATCCCCGCGAAGACTGCGGCATGAACATGTGTGGGACCACGCAGCGGGGCAGCTTGGGACGAGGTCCAAATGAGCGCCAGTGCGAAAACGGTTCGCCAATGAAGCGAGGCGCGATATCCGTCCTTGGGCGTCATCACGCCGTGGGCCAGTCTGCAGCCCAGGGGCAACCTAGAAGGGGTGTGTGTGGTCAAAGGACGGCTCTTTGTGATAAGGAGCGAAGGGACGAGGATTCTATCTTAACGTTAGCGATGCGAGTTTTCGAATGATGCCGAACCTCGTAGCCGCCCGCAGGTTGCTGTAGCATTCGATAACAGATCAGCAAATCGCTTGCCGAAACGCTTGGAAATCCACCCCCCGCCGGTGAGGGTGCGAGTTAGGATAGAGCTACCCCTAATTGTTTCTGTGGTAAATCTGCATCGACGCTTGCCACCGCCGGACGTTTTAACAGCAGCCTGAACGGTACGTGTACATCTTACAAAGAACATGGATGGTCGCTTGGCATCGACGTACATCCATTTCGATAATGGATGACGGGCTACGAGCAGGCTACGAGCGATGCAGATGACTATCGCATCGTATCGAGGTCCTTGCGGCTAGCGGCCCGTGTTTTCACTTAAGTTCAGCGATTAGAATTTGCCTAACGAAACCGCCTTCCTGCGCTGCGTCGTCCTGGCGAGCGCCTTTCATCCCCCCGTCGAGTTGAGAAAAGTATTGCGATGAGATTTCATCAATTGTTGTCCACCTGTTTTGTCATATTGTCGCTGCTGGTTCAGGACTTTGCCCAGGCCGAGTTGAAAATGTCGTCGGTCTTCGGCGACTCGATGGTCGTACAACGCGACGAGCCGATTCATGTTTGGGGCTGGACCAAGCCAGGGCAAGAGGTGTCGGTCGAACTTGCCGGTCACAAGGCCACCGGAACTGCCGACGGCGATGGGCGATTCGATCTGAAACTCGATCCACTTCCCGCAGGCGGACCCCACGAACTGTCGGTCATCGCCGATCAGTCGAAAACGTTCAAAGACGTGCTTGTTGGCGAAGTCTGGCTGTGCAGCGGACAGTCCAACATGCAGTGGCCGGTCGACAACGCCGTCGATGCGGATTTGGAAAAACTGGCTGCGAAGTTTCCCAACATTCGTTTGATCAGCGTGCCGCAAGTTGGAACGCAAGAACCGCAATACGACTTCGATGGAAAGTGGCAAGCATGCACACCAGAGACCGTCGGCGAGTTTTCGGCCGTTGGCTACTTCTTCGGCCGCCAGCTGCATCAGACTTTGGATGTTCCCATCGGATTGATTGACAACGCGTGGGGCGGATCGGCAGCAGAAGCGTGGGTCAGCCGCGATCGACTCGAAGCGGATGCGAAGTACAGCGATCTGCTACAAAAGTGGGATGATTTGGCCGAAACGTTCGACATGGCAGCGGAAGTCGCCAGCTACAAGGAACGACTCGCCAAATGGGAGGAAACAAAGAAAGGTGCGAAGCCACGATTTCCTCGTAATCAACTTACCGGTCAGCATCGTCCCGCCAATCTTTACAACGGCGTGCTAACCCCCATCCTTGGCTACACGATCCGAGGCGCCATTTGGTACCAAGGTGAATCGAACTCAGCACGCGCGTATCAGTATCGTGACCTCTTTCCGCTCATGATTCAAAGCTGGCGAGAAGACTGGAAGCAAGGTGACTTCCCGTTCTACTGGGTTCAGCTCGCTGATTTTATGGCCGAGAAAACCGAGCCGAGTGAAAGTAGCTGGGCGGAATTGCGTGAAGCCCAAACCATGACGATGTCAAAGCTGTCCAACACGGGTGAAGCGGTGATTTTGAATTTGGGCGAGTCGGTCGATATTCACCCCAAGAACAAACAAGACGTAGCGAAGCGTTTAGCACGCTGGGCCCTGGCGAATCAGTATGGTCTGAAAGTGCCCTATCACAGTCCGACCTATGAATCGATGGTCGTCATGACCAATGGACGCGTTAATATCGACTTCGATCACGTCGGTGCAAAGATTGATACTTTCGACGTGAACGAACCGATCGGTTTTGCGATTGCTGGCGAAGACCGCAAGTTCGTCCACGCAGAAGCAAAGATCGTCGATAAAGACACGATTCAGGTCTGGAGCGACGCGGTCGAGAAACCGGTCGCGGTGCGATACGCCTGGGCCGACAACCCGGTTTGTAACGTGCAGAGCGCAGAAGGACTTCCGCTGACGCCGTTCCGCACGGACGATTGGCCGGGGGTGACCGCCGGCGTCACGAAATAGTCGCCGGCGTGACGAAGTCGTCGTTAGGTTTACGAAGTCGTCGTGGATAACGTGACTTCGAATCCGGCATCGCGGATCATGTCATAATCCGCCTGCGGTGCTTGTCCCTTGGTCGTTAGGTAGTCGCCAACAAACAGGCTGTTGGCGACGTACAAACCAAGCGGCTGCATCGATCGCAAGTGGATTTCTCGGCCACCTGAGATTCGCAGTTCGCGGTCGGGGTTAACGAACCGGAACATTGCGAGGGCTTTCAAGCAATAGGTCGGTGTCAATTCGGCGGACCCGGACACCGACGCGCCTTCCATGGGTGTACCGTCGATCGCGTTGAGAAAGTTCAACGGGATCGACTGAACGCTAAGATCACGCAGGTCCATGGCCATCGAAACAAGGTCCTCGTGCGTTTCGCCCATACCGACGATTCCGCCGCTGCACATTTCCATGCCGGCTTGTTTGACATGCCGAAGTGTTTCGACGCGATCAGCATACGTGTGCGTGCTGCAGATTTCACCGTAGTGTGATTCGCTGGTGTTCAAATTATGGTTAACGCGATCGACACCGCACGCTTTCAGTCGATCGGCTTGGGACTGGTCCAACAAGCCCAAGCAGGCGCAGACGTCCAGTCCGTATTTTTCTTTGATCTCGGGAACGATCTGCTCGACCGCGCTCATTTCTCGTTCGTTCGGTCCTCGCGCTGAGATCACCAAGCAGTACGTTTTCGCGCCGCGCTCAGCGGCTGTCTTGGCCGCGTCCAGCAACTGGTCACGCTTGAGGATGTTGTATTTCGGAACCGGGGCATCGGAGATTTTCGATTGGCTGCAGTAGCCACAATCTTCCGGGCACAGTCCGCTCTTTGCGTTCATCAGGAAATAAAGCTGAACGGTTTTGCCAAAGTATCTTTCACGAATACGGAATCCGGCTGCCAGAATCTGCAGAATGTCGTCATCTGGTGCCGCTAAGATCGACTGGGCGTTTTCTCGTGAGATTTGGCCTCCCGACAAAACGTCATCGGCCCATTGTTGGTACCGGTTTACCTGCTGTGTCTGGTTGCTTTCAACTTGCAGCGTCATGATTCCTGCTTGACAGTCTTGTCGCTATGTGAAAAGTGAATTGGTGGCGTACGCGTCGGGCACGGGCCGTATAGAATCGTTTGACTGGACCGACTCTCGGTTGTCCGGAAACGCTTCACTTGTACCGTTTTTCTCGCACCACACCATATTGACTCGGGTCGGTTTGTTCAACGACGGGTCAGCGGCCAGAAAATAATGCAACAATATTTCATTCGTCTAGGTGCTCTTGGTGAGATCCATCTTGCTGAAACGACAGAGGAATTGCAGCCCGGTGGTCGCGTCATCGTTCGTACCCCGCGTGGTGTGGAACTAGCGCAGATCGTCGGGATGGGGCCGCGAAAGCATACCGAGAGTCGCCACCGTTTCGACGACGAGAGCCGCGGCAAGCTGCCAGCAAGTGATTACGAACCAATCCGCAAGCCGACCCACAGGCCGCCGAATCGCATCCTGAGGGCGACAACCGAACCGGATGAACTATTGATTCGGCGATTGGAGCGTCACAAACGAACCGCAATCGAAAACTGTCGACGCGAAATGGCTGCGGCCGGATGCGCGGCGACTCTGTTGGATGTCGATCAGTTGCTGGACGGGGGCACCTTGGTGATGCACTTCCTCGGTCCGGTCGATCAGGTCGCCGAATCGATCACAAAGCAGATTGTTTCGGAGTACGAAAAGGTAGTGCGTTCACGGCACCTGGCGAAGCTGTTGCATGAAGGCTGCGGCCCTGGTTGCGGCGAACAGAACGGTGGCGGTTGTGGCACAAGTTGCAGCAGTGGTGCATGTGCCGGATGTGGAGTAGCGAAGGCACGCGGCCCACTAGGATCGACCGTCCCGCAGCAAAACTGATGGCCCGAACGGTACCAAGCGGCAATGTCGCTTGCCGTCTGCGTGACCGCTTGGGGGCTTCTTAAGAATTCGGGTTTACGTCGCTATCACGTCGAGGTTAGCGCGCCCTGCCAGTCAACATCGCAGCGTGAAAGCAGTCGTCGACTAATCTCGCTTTGCCCAATCGTGATCGCCTCGAGTCGCTTGATGATTTCATCGATGGCGATTTGCTGGGCTTCGTGCACGAGTGTGGGAATACACCCGGGCACAACGCAAACGGTCAGCTCGCCGTGGTGTGCTTGCCGCACCGAGGACTCGTACTGACTCTTCTCGTCTTCGCTTCCCACAATCAAAATCAGTCGTTGGCTGCCGCCGCAGTCCAACAACGGCGGCCGGACAACGGTGATTGCGTCTTCGACGGTCGGCGGGCGGATGACGATTGGATTTTCAGGGTCTTGATTGATGTCACTCAGCGCGCTGGTCAGTGTCATCGAGTCGCCGTGATTGGATATGGCATCACGGCCAAGAATCGTCGAACGCCCGATCTCACCGGTGGCGGTTTTGCCCGAGATCGTATGACTGACCGATGCGGGAACATCGGAGCGACGGTTTTCCTTGACGCTAAGTTTTGAGTCTTCCGCGATCAAAACCTCAAATTCGTTGATGACGCACGCCGACATGTCAATCGGATCGACGGTGGCAGCAGCATCGGAAAGCAATCGGATCAGCCAGCGGTGCGCCAGTCGACCGTGAACTTCCGCGAAATGCGGCGACAATCGGTCACGCGTTTCTGCGGAGATCGAGGTCCAAGGATCGTTTGAACCGCGAAGCCCCTTTTCACAAGCTCTCACGCCCTGCGCGACCTTACCCGCCCCGTCACGCAACCGGTCCTCGAGACGTCCCAAGACATCCACTAGCGCTGTCGCTTGAGTTCGACCGTAGTGATCGGCGAAAATGCGAATAAGTTCTTCCCCCATCGTGGTCGCCGAACGTAGCGTTCCGATCAGGTTGCTTGAGGATTGTTGTTCGCCAGAATCGCCCCAGTCTTGTTCGCTGCTTGTTAATTCACTCGGTGACGTTTCCAGGTGATCGGCAGAATCTTCTTGGCTGTTGAGTGCGTGCTCGAGTTCCGCTTTCAGATTGGCCGATAGCAAACGTACGGATTCGATTGCTGTGCTTAAATCAGAGCCTCGGTCATGAAGTCTTACCGAAAGTTCTCGCTGTAAGGTGTCGGCGAGCTCGCGGAGGATGTTGTTGGTGTCGCGTATTTCACACTGATCGCTGATAAACTCGGTCAGTCGGTCGCGACAGGCTTGGGGGTCACGAAGTTGTTCGACGGGCAGCGAACGTAAGTGCATCATCAATTTGGCGCGTCGTGAATTCCGGTCATCGCCCATCGATTGGATGATCGGATCGACAAAGTCAGCCAAACTGATTCGCGCGCGACGCTTGATGCGTTCTGCGACAGCGATTGACGCGGTTCGGGCATCAACCGGATTTCCGATCCACTGCAAGAACAGTTGTCTAGCCGCAGTGGCGGCAAGCAGTCGTTGATCTCGCGTGCGTGTGCCTGTCAGTTGAATGACGCCCACCGATCGAACCGTCGACGTTTCGATGCTGGCGTTGTCGGCAGTATCGGGTGCTAGGCGAGCGGAGCTTAACAGTTCGTTGGCTCCCGTGCCGTGCAGCCAAATGTATTCGCACGCTGATTGAATCGGATTCAACATGCCTGGCTCTGTCGACGCCGAGATCACGTACGCGTCTCTCAGTGGCGTACGCGAGGCGGGAATCGTGTTCCAATTTGCACCGGGGTCTCCCGGGTATCCGTTGCCCGGTTTCATGAAGTGTTTGATTTCGGTCAGCGTCGCAATCGTATCGTGCAGCGTCAATGGTCGCCGCGGATCGCTTCGCATGGCCGGAGCGATCAAGAGAGACGTAATCTTGGTGCTTTCCAGGCCTGACTGGTCGAGTGCATCTCGCAATAAATGGACGGCATCCATGTACATGCCACTTGCCGTTCCACCCGAAGTGGAGCCGATGACGAACACATTCGGAGCGACCGTGTTGGAAGCATTCGCAACCATTTGGGCGACTTCGCGGATCGCCAGTTCGACTTCGCTTGCGTGATCGACCAACGCCATGCGTCCGAGTGGTCGCATGCCCTCGGTTTGTCCGCTGCGAGGGACATTGTAAATCCAACGGCGTGAGATCGAACGTAGGTGTTCCGTTCCTCGAGTACGGTACTCTTGGGCCGACCGAAGCGGGGTGTGCAGTGTTTGGCACACGGGGGTGCCTTTGGTCGGCTCGCCCGTTCGAAGTTCTCTGAGCGATGTTGTATCGGTGTCAATGGTGACCGCATGCAGCGAAATCGGAGTATCCGCAGCGACCGCGATCTGTTGACGAAGACGTTTCACACATTGCGCACCCATCCCGCCGAGGGCCAGAACGAGTACCGGCGTGCATGCAACAGCTTGGCCGTTTTTGGCCGACCCAGAATCTTTGCCGTCGATTTGCGGCAAGTCCTTGACTTCGTTGGGTTCTAAACCGGACGTGAGATTGACGGCCCCCGTCGTGGTTGCAACGCGGTCCTTGTCCGAAGAGCGACGATGCGGATCGCGAAGGTCTTCGACAAACTCGCGACAATTGGAGTACCGTCGATCTGGATTTTTCTCCAGTGCTCGCGCGATGACCGGTTGGTCGCAGCTGGGCAGCGGATCGAGATTTGGCGCATTGTGGACATGTTGCGTTGCTAGTTGCGCGATCGTTCGGCCACTGAATGGACGCACACCGGTCAACAGTTCTTGATACATGACAGCCAGACTGTACTGATCGCTGTTCATGCTGGGGCGACCGTCGAACACTTCCGGTGGCGCGTAGATCGGGGTCAGTCCGCCGATGATGCTGCAGTCGACTTCCCGCAAATCTTTGATCAGCCCAAAGTCGGCAACCTTGACATGGCCACCCACCATCAACAAGTTTGCTGGTTTGACGTCCAGGTGCTGCAGCTGATACATCTCATGCAAGTAGTCCAGCGCGTCCGCTGCGTCGTGCATGTAAGTCAACAGACCATTGCGCGGGATTCCACATGATCCGCGATCGCGATGCTGCTTGAAAATGTCTTCGAGTGAACCGTCTGCCAACTCGGTGACGATCACCAATTGCCCGTCGACGATTTCGAAACGTTCGAGCGCCAATAGAAACGGGTGCTGGACGCCTTTGATTCGCTCGAGTGATTTCAGCTCGCGTTCGGCGCGATGGTCCTGGTGATCGCCAAAGACAAACTTGACCGCTTTCTTGATGCCTCCGGGCGCATCGGCCCGCCATACCTCACCGAAGCCACCACACCCGATCCTTTCTTCGAGAGTGTAACCGTCGATGGGCTGATAACCCGGGCATAACTTTTTGGATTGGGAAACAGGCATAAATCTGGTTGCGGGAAAGCGCAGTCGGCGGACGGTCGAGGCGGCGGAAAGAACGTGGTACCTATCAGGCTGGTTTCGGCATCAGGCGCAGTCCGTTCTCGCGGTTACAGCTGGCTAAAGTAGCTTCGGCAAGCTTGGTCCAAGTATTCCGGTCGGATACACAGTTCGATCTTTCGATACTTGCAAAAATTCGCGACCTGAGTCAGCAAATCTCTCGGATGGCAGCGGCGCATTTCTCGGCCCGTGCGTTCGTAATAGGCCAAAATGTGTTCCGCCGCTTCGGGCGTCGGGGGAAAGCCAAGGTTACGACCAACCGAAGACATCAGACGTCGGAATTCATCCTTCGCAGGATCACCGACGAAAATTTTGTACGGGACACGACGCAAGAATGCTTCGTCAACCAAAGAGGCGGGATCCAGATTGGTCGAGAAAATGATCAATTGCTTGAAAGGGATCTGGACTTTCTTTCCCGTTGGCAGTGTGAGATAGTCCAGTTGGTTTTCTAACGGCACGATCCAGCGATTCAGTAATTCTTCGGGTGCGATGCGTTGTCGACCAAAGTCATCGATCAATAGCGAACCGCAATTGCTTTTCATTTGCAGCGGCGCCTCGCAAATGTTGCTTCGCTCGTCGTGACGAACCTCCAGGTTGTCCATGATCAATTCACCGCCAACGACAACGGTGGGACGCTGTATCCGCACCCAGCGGCGGTCCCACTCTTGTGCTTTCAAAATCGCGTCGTCACCGTCGGGAACAGGGGCTTCGCGGTGGAAAGCGTCGTCTTGCAGTTTGATCAGGTTGCCATCGTCGATAATCGCATAGGGGATCCAAATTTCCTGGCCCAGACAGCGAGTAAGACTGCGAGCGATCGTGGTTTTACCGTTACCGGGAGGTCCGAACAGAAACATCCCTGTGTTGCTGTTGATCGCGGGGCCAAGTTGATCGAGCAGTTCATCTTGATAAGAAATTTTCGATAGGGCAGCGGTCAACTGCTCGCGGTCGATCGGGTCTAAACCGGCGGCCTGCGCCTCGACGCTCAAGACATAGTCGGCAAGCGGAACCGGTGCCGGCCCGACATAGCTGCACTGACGCATATGTCCTTGCGCCGCCCGCTGACCTGCTTCGGTCAATGAGTAGTAATAATCGTTGAAAGGTGCCGGACGAACGTGTGCGACCAGTTTGCGAGTTCGCAGCACGTCCAACATGGGTTCGATGACACGGAAGGGCAATCCGACTCGCTCGGAGGTGTTGCGGCCGCTAAGAGTGCCACCACTTAGGATGGTCTTTAACAATAGCGCTTCGACAAAGGTTTCTGACAAACCGGTCTCTTGAAGGTCACGCGCCTCGGTCGGCCAAAACGTGTCGTCGGACAGCAAGCTGCCCAACAAGCTGGGTTCGAAGGACTGTGTTTCGTTGGCGAGAGCAGTCATAGCGATTTTGTTAGGTGGGGCGGTCGGATCGATCGTTTTATTCGTATCGATCGAGATACCAGTCATGGATTTTCGATCTTCTGAACGGTAGCTCGCAAAACACGTCTTCGACTCGTTGAACGCAATATTCTCTGGATTCGCATAATTTGTTTGGTGCGTTCACTCCACGTGGAAATTGCGACCTAGATTTAGCTAGCCACGATCCCCCGTTTAAGTACCGCGTGTATCACGTCCGGAAGACGGACAACCGTACTTGATACCGTATTTATTGAAGCACCCGTCCTATGGTTACGGTCGACAACGCAACACTCGAGCGCCTCCGCCGAAGCACGGTCGTCGGGGAAGATGTGTGGTTTCTGTCCGGCGCGACACAGCCGGGTGACGCCGTTCGACACCTGCCGATCGATGATCACCCGTACGTTATCGGACGCAAATCGGGTGTCGCACTGAAATTGCAGTACAAAACCGTCAGCAGCAACCACGCCTCGCTGTGGGTTGAGGACGGTAAGCTGTATCTAAAAGATCTGGGCAGCACGAACGGGACTTACGTCAACGGTACACGTTTGGAAGGCGAAACGGTTGTCGGCGAAGAAGACTTGATTCACTTTGCCGAAGCTCCTTTTCGCGTTCTGCGACAATCACCGACCGGACAAACCGCCGGCACGCTTGCCCGCAATGTGTGTGATGAAGCGCTTGCGCTGGTGCAATTCGATCGGATGATGAGCCAGAAACTGGTTCGTCCTCATTTTCAACCGATCGTCAAAATCGAAGATGGCGAATCAATCGGTTTTGAGGTACTCGTACGCGGAAGCGTGTTCGGCTTGGAATCCGTCGGGGCCATGTTCCATGCCGCGGAACAACTAAACCTCGAGGTTGAACTTAGCCGGCTGCTCCGCTGGGAAGGAATTCGCGTCGGTCGCGATTTGGCCGATCGCCCCATGCTGTTCGTCAATACTCACCCGCGTGAAATGGAAGACGGCGAGGGGCTGATCGATTCGCTGGTCAAATTGCGAGAGATGACCGGCAACACCCCAATGGTTTTAGAGATCCATGAAGCCGCCGTCACGAATCCGAATCTAATGAATGAACTGTCGGCGGCCATGCGAGATTTGGAAATCCAACTCGCGTACGACGATTTTGGTGCCGGACAAGCCAGGCTAGCCGAACTGATCGCGGCCAAACCGGATTATGTCAAGTTCGATATCTCGCTCATTCGAGACATCGACACCGCTGACGAACATCGCACACGGATGCTCAGGACACTGGTCCGGATGGTACGTGATCTCGATATTCGTGCGCTGGCCGAAGGGATCGAGACGATTGAAGAAGCGGAGTGCTGTAAAGAGGTCGGATTCGATCTCGCGCAAGGCTTCTTCTATGGCAGACCCTCACCGGCGTGATCGCCGCGTTTCTGTGGCGTGCGACACCTGCTCGCATATCTAATCCGTTCTAAGTCGCGGTTCACCGGAAAATGGTCGACGGCGTTATTGCGTCGATCTTCTCTCGCCAGTTTCACGGCAGCCGGTCGCCATTTCGACGCTTTCGTGTTCTTTTTCGCGACATTACCGGTTCCCTCACCACCCGCCGTGGAAAGGTTTACCGATTCTGCCGGATGATTCGCCGGCGACATCTTGTAACGGTCGACGCTGCAAGATTTGACAGCGACCAGCCATGCCGTTGGTCCGATCTCTATCAAACAGACGTGTCGCGATGGTTACGACACCTAGGTTAACGCTAGCAAATTGGCGGCCAGCAGGCTTTCAAGATGGCTACGAAACGTGCCGCATGGATGTGATTGATGAAATCGGTTTTAACTTCGCAAAATCACAAGTCGCCGGCTGTCCGTTTGTCGGCCATCGCTTTGTCGGTTACCTGTTTGGGCACTGCGGTCTCGCGACCTGCACTGGCCGAGGTTAGGGCGAATCCTTTCGTCGACGTTCCACGTGGTAGCACAGCGATGGAGGTTCCTGTCGCCTTGCAGCCCATTGAGACGCCAACCGCAAAGCCACGACCTATCCGTCTGCCGCTGGTTGAGCCGAGTCCGTCTGCCGTGGTCCCCGCAGCGATTCAGCCGTCTGAAAAACCCCTGGTAAACGACACTCCGCCAGCGACCAGAGATACGAAGAAAGCATCCGGTATCAAACAAGGCAAGATCGATAGCCTTGACTTCAGTTTAGAGCCCCCAAAGCGTTCGAAACCGCAATCCCCGGCCGTGGAATCGTCAGGCATGTCGTTTCCCGTCACGGATTCCAACGTTTCGCAGACCAGTCCGCCGTCCGACGTGACGCCGGCAATGCCTTTGGCCAGCGAGATGGTTGTTCCGGAACCTTCGCTGACAATCAACCCAATCGTCCAGCGCAACGAGCACGTGGATGTCAGCCCTCGTTCCGCAGCTGACAAATCGCACCCAACACAAGCCGAATGGTTGCGATCCACGACGTCGCAGTCGATTTTCCGCGCCGGGCGTCAGTCTCTGGACCAAGCGATCAAAGAGTACGAGGTTGGCGCGTGGGCAAGTGCAGAGTCGTCCGCGTGGGACGCCTTGGCGCAAATCGCAAGTGCCATCGATCACATGCAATCAGCTTCGCAGGGGCTATCGGCCGTAGACGACCTTCGCGTTGCCAAAGCCGCAATCATCGAGGCGCGTGATTTTACATCGTTGTCGGATTTCGCCGATTCTGTCGCGATCCAGCGGCTGGCGATGTCACACCAGACCGAATTGCTGCATAACGCATCTTCAGACGCAACCATCATCCGTGACGCAAGTGATCGTTACTTGAACGAAGCCCGTGTGCGGCTGGGACGTTTGGCCGCCGAACGCGTCGATGCTGCCGAAGCGATGGATTTGCTGGCCGCAATTTACTTGGGACGTGATGACCGCGCGATGATTCCAGGGCCGACTTCCTTATGCCTGCGACGAGCGGCTTTGCAGGGACAACCTCATAACGCGAATCTTGCCACTCGCTTGGGCATGCAGCTTGCCGATACAGGTCTGCATCAGGAAGCTTACTTGGTATTGACGCATGCGTATGACTTGAATCCGACGGTCGAAACATCCAATGCGCTGGAATGGGTCGCTCAGCGGTGCGGAAAGGACGCGCCCCGCTTCTCTGCCAAACCTGCAACGCAGTCGCCCGCGGCCGCGATGGATGGAAAGCGTCCGCAAGTCATTCAGCTATCACCCAGCGAATTTGCCGCGATCTCGAAACCCGTCATTCAAGTCGGCGCGACGCAAGCAGTACCCACACACTCAGAAACGCAGAAGAACACGGCTGACCTTTCCGCCGAGCGATCACAAAACGTGAGTGTCGAATCGGTCGATGACGACCAGACAAGTCCCGCAAAGCTGTCCCCGATCAAGCGATTGACCGGTACGCTCAGTCGGCTGTGGAAATAGATCACGCTTTCGGTCATGGCTCCGATCGTGTCACCGGCGGGACCAACATCGACGAACAATCAATTTTATTACCATCAAAATCAATTGAAGTATGAACACGACGCAACGTAATTATTTGACTGCAGTCGCGCTGATCATGATGGCTGCGATGACGTTGATGGTTGGCACAGTTTCCGCGCAGTCCACAGCGTCGGCAGCGGAGCCCAGCTTAGAAGCGTCGACTCGCTCGTTTGCTGACAACGAGACGTGCGGTTGTCGTGTGGTACCGGGCGGCTATCCGTGTCAAAGCGGGTGCAAGAAATGCATGATGGGCGTCGACTGCATGACGTGTTGCGGCAGCGAAGCTCGCTGGCGCGATATGCGGCCGATGGATTTCGGCGCTTACGGTCCGGGCGGCTACGCGGGGCCATCGCGACTGGCGCACCTGAGCCAGTATCGCTTGCGACCGGGCGATGAGCTGCAGGTCATCTACTTGATCACTCGACGTCAGAACCGAGGCGAATATCGTTTGGCCCCCGGTGACACTTTGTTGATTGAATCCGTCGCGGATGCTGACCTGTCGCGGGGTACATTAGAAAATGGACTCGAAATCCAACCTGATGGAACGATCACCGTTCGATTGCTCGGGCAAGTCAAAGCCGGTGGATTGACGGTCAGTCAATTGCGAGACGTGCTGGAAGAGCAATACAAAAAATATTACGACGAACCTTCGATCGACGTGACTCCCGTTCGAACCAACACCTTGGCGGAAGACATTCGTAACGCCGTGGGCGGACAAAGCGGTTTCAATCAGCAAGCCATCAACATCACGGTGATGCCCGACGGCAAGCTGCGTTTGCCTGGAATCGGCGAACTATGCGTCCAAGGATTCTCGCTGAGTGAGTTAAAGAAAGAAGTCAATCTGCGATACGGTGAAATCGTGGTCGGACTTGAAGTCGAGCCGCTGTTGGTCCAGCAGGCACCACACTTCGTTCACGTGTTGGGACAAGTCGCATCACCCAATCGCGTTGCGCTTGAGGGACCGACAACTGTCCTCGGCGCCATCGCTTCGGCTGGCGGAAACCTGGCTGGCGCCAACATGCGTCAGGTCGTTGTGTTCCGGCGTGCTGATGACTGGCGGTTGGTTTCCACGATGTTGGATTTGAACGGAGCGGTCTACGGCAAACGGCCGACACCGGCGGATGAGATTTGGCTGCGTGACGGTGACGTTATCATTGTTCCGCCCAAACCGATTCAAGTGTTCGACAACTGGGTCAACCAGATCTTTACCGAAGGCATCTATGGTGTGATTCCAGGGCTCAGCATCGAAGCGAGCCTTTAAAGGCGGCTTTTGATCGCAAGTCCAGCCATCGTCGCAAGACGGTGATCGGGTTCGATGGAACCCGGATACGATAGGCCGGTATCGTCCTTGTGGGCGCCGGTCACATCCTTGTGGAAGAGGTGCGGCCGGCTTCGCGTTCAAGTCGAAACGGATTCCACGTCGCGATCCGGGATCCAGCCGGTCCCCAATTCTGTTGCGATTTGAACCCACCCGTTGCGTCGTGCCAATTCGTGGACCACGCGACCGTCTGCATCTTCCAGCGTTGCGACAATCGGCTGCTCGGGTCCGTCGGCCTCTCTGATTTCAACGCGATCGACTACCAACACCGCGACGTCATCACTGGTGCAATCAAACACGCTGTCGACGTAAATCCAGCCCGCCGCGATCGAGATGCCAATCGCGCAAACGGCATAGCCCCAGCCGAGAAGCGTGACGTGAGCCCATCGCAATGCAAGGATGATCCATAACGCGATCCATGCACTCGCGAAGAGCACGGCAAACGTCTTGAGGGGAACGATCGAAATCAAACGATCTTTCCAATGACGCAGTGTTCGTAGCCATTGGCCGCTCGCCGTTCCCGAAGTGTTTCGAAAAGACGTGCCGGGACGCACTTGTTGATGCAAGCCTATGCGCGATGCATGATGCGTGGGATTCAATCGCAGCGCGCGACGAAATTCGACAATCGACTCGCCACGTTTCCCCGCGGCGGCGAACGCGGTTCCCGCAAGATAGTGCAATTCGGTATTCGAAACACCCGATTCGATCACCGTGCGAAATGATTCGGCGGCCTGCTGGTACGCGGATTGTTGCTCTGCGGAATGTTGCTCTGCCGCGGCCTTATCGTCAACAGATGGATCGATGTGGCCGAGGATGTCGATTGCGTCGCGCAGCAATGTTACGGCTTGTTCACGCGATAGCTCGATTTTGTCGTTGCCCTGCACGGTCGATGGGCCAAAAAGCAGGATTCCAAGGATCAACAGGCTGGAGCCTCCAGCGCGCGATTTACTCACAAGACTCGCCGTTTTCGATGATCGCTGGCGGATCGGGCGGCGCTGCGATGAATGATCACTGATCGTTTCTGAAAGTCGAATCGCGTCCGACTTTAACGTTTGAAGACAATCTTTTTCGGATGCAGCGGTGACGACGGGAGACTCGCACTTGGCATAAATTCGTTCTGCGAGAATCGCAGATTCTAAACGTCCCATCGAACGCAGCGTACCGATGGCAACGAGTCGCTCAGATTGGCCCGTGACTCGGGCGAGGTATTGCTGCACGGCATCGGCCACCGCACTGCGGTCGTCCGAAGAACCAATGCATCGCAATAGTTCGCGTTCTGGCGGTACGAATCGCCGCAGTAATTCGAAGAAACGTTTGCGCCAAAAAACGACTTGCGACAACATCGCGATGGCCGGTGGCATCACCAATAACCCGATCAACCAACCCGGCCAGCGTTCTGCAGCACGCTGTTGAGCCAGCAAAGATTCGGGGTTGCCGGTGAAAGCAGGACCGGTGGCCGACGCAGATCCCACCTCATCATTCGGCGTCTCATCCAAACCTTTCGGACTCTCTGGTAACGCACCCAGCGATAGCACTTCGGCCTGCTCGACACTGATTGGGATGGGAAGACTTTGCACCGTGACAAATTCCTGCGCGTCCGGATCAAAATAGGAATACTCGATGGGCGGAATACTGGTGACGCTAACGTCACGGGGACGGATGGTGGTCGAGAACACCTTGCGCTTGCCATCGACAAACCCTCCCAGTGGCTCATCAAGTACCTTGAAGTCTTTGGTCAACGCCTGGTTGTTCGCCAGATCGGGCGCACGCACACCTTCCAAAGGTCCGCTGCCGTCGATCGCGATCAACAATTGAATCGGATCGTCAACTCCACACGATGTTGGCGTTGCGTCGGTCACGATCTGATAGTGCCCAACGGCGCCTCGGTAGGTGTCAGGTCGTCCCTCAACAGGAATCGGCTTGACGATCACCGAGTCGATCGAAGCGGTGGCCGTGATGGGGCGAACTTCGCTGATCTCTAATTGCGGTCCGAACAAACCGCCGCCTAAGAGCCCGCGCATCAGGCGTTGGTTTGAAATGCCTGAAAACGGATCGGGCCTTTGATCCAACTGAACGGGATAGTGGACGATGACATTGACGTCATCGCTATCAATCGTCCCCGGACGAGTCGGGTAGATGACGGTTTCGATTTCATAGCTGAAATAGTCCGCCATGTTTCCATCGGCGTCTTTAAGCGAAACAACCGTACACGAGGGCAATCGCTGCTCGTCGCGCAACGCTTCCACTTTTTCAGTGAACGCGCCCCACTGCGATTCGGTTCGCACCAGCTGCCACATGCTGGACTTGCTTAGCCCAACTTCGAGGTCTTCATCGACGAATTGCTTGAGCAAAATCTTCATGGTCAGCTTCAAGGGTTGGCCGACGAAAACGGATTCGTTCTCGGACTCAATCTCTAGAAACAACAAATCACCTGTTTCACTTTCAGCGATTTCGACCGTGATGGCTTTGGTGACCGTTGCGACTCCGTCGGCTTTGACTCGAATGGGAGGGATGGTGAACTTCCCCGCCCGTTTTGCCGTGATGCGATAGTTGTACGTGATTGATGATGTGGACTGACGGCGGATTCCGTTGGCATCCTGAACGATTTGCGAGCGGGTTGAGCTGACGGGCTGTCCCACTAGTCGTATATCAAGGCCATCGACACGCTTGACCGATGGCGGATCATGGTATGACGAATTGCGAATTTCAATTCGGAACGGGATGGGCAATCCCACATACGATTTGATGATCGGCGCATCAAGACGCACATCCGCGGCGGCAGCGCACGTCGAAATGACTGCCCAGACAGCCAAAGCGGTCCACAAGCGGACGAACGTCACCGCCGCTTGTCGTGTCAGGAGCGGTTCGGTGCGTGCCGCCCGGTACCGTCTCGAAATCGCCTCGATGTTCATCCCAGTCAACCTACCAGTCGCGTTCTACTGGAATGTAACGCGACCGCTCGGCACGCTCGCGACGATAGCGACGCTCCATATCCCGATCGCGAATTGCCTGCAGCATCTTCATCGCTTCTTGTTGGGTCATCAACTTTTCGTCGTCATAGGCACCTGTCGCGGCTTGCATGGGTTCCGCGTCGTTGCGTTGCTGGTCATCGTTGGCTGCCTCCAACTTTCCGCTGCTGTCGGTTGGTGGATTAGAAGGCGGTGGATCGTCGCCTTCACCGGAATTTGTCGACGATGAATCGTTCGGTTGTGCTTCGTTGTTATTTTGCGACTGTGGTTGCTGTTGAGAGTTGTTCGGGGAGTCTGTGTCTTCGTTTTCACCGGATGGTTCAGGCTGCCCGGATTGTTCGGCTGTGTCTGACTCCGATGAATCGCGTTGCTGTGGATCGGCTTGGGAATCATTTTGTTCGCTGGCGTCGTCTTGGTTTTGATCAGGCTGGGTTTGTTCGTTTTCGGTTTCGGAAGGCTGTTGATCGGCGTCTTGTTGATCGCTTTGGTCTGGATCACGCTCGTTTTGCTGATCGTCCTGTTGGTTTTGGTCGCTATCTTGCTGCGACTGGTCTGATTGATTGTCCTGTGACTGATTCTGCTGGGACTTATCGTCCTGGGATTGCTGACTTGGATTGTCTTGGTCGTCGGGGCCTTGCATCTGTTTGAGGGCTCGCAGCGCCAATTCAAGATTGGCGCGGGCATCATCGTCGTCTGGCGCCAGGCGCAGGGCGCTGCGGTAGCTGGTGATCGCCTGCTGGATCAGCGGCAAGATCTCATCTCTCTGTTGACCGTCTTGCACCTGCATGAGGGCGATCGAATATTGGGTATTTCCCAGGTTGTAACGCGCCATTGCGGCAAGGTGCGGATCTTTGCTTTGACTGGCCTTGCGAAAGAGGTCTGCCGCTTCTGCGAATTGCCCGATTCGATACAGGGACACCCCTTGGTTGTAAGACGTTTTCGCCGATGCCGATTCTCGCTGCGATGGTTCCGGTCCGGGTTCATCGGATCGAACATTACACGTCCACAACATTATCGTAAGTGTCCCGATCAGCCCACGGAAAACGGCTCCGTGACTTGATGGATTGGCCCGAGCGGATTGCCGTTTTGGTTCGTAGCTCATGCGGTTTGCTCCGACAGTTCCCTTTCCGATCCGATCTTTTCTTTCGCGATGTGCGATTCTTCCGTGATACGCGTTACAGGGCGGCTTGGTTTATCGCGGTTTTGTTTGTCATCCGCTGCCGAGTCACTGTTCTTGACGGCACCGCTAGTGGTCCGCCCGGCCAACCATTGTTCTAGCACGAGCAGCAGAATTGCAGGCCCCAAAAACCATTGGAACCTCGCTTCGTAACTGTTGATTCTGGCCGTCGCAAACTCGCCTTGTTCGACTCGCGAGATGTATCCATGGTACACCTGTGCCATATCGACTTGCTTGGTCTCGGCGGGAATATAGGCCCCGTCGGAGGCATCGGCGACTTGCCGCAGGATCGATGCGTTCAATCTCGAGACCACTTCGACGCCTTCGTGTTTGACGAATCGGCCCCGCGTGCGATCTGGCACGCGAGCCCCCGTGTCGGGATCACCCAGTCCGATGCAGAAGATGCGAATTCCGTGTTGCTTCTTCGCGGTACGTGCCGCGGCGACCGGTTCGCTTTCCATGTCTTCGCCATCGGTAAAGATGACGATCGCTTTGTGGTCGGGGGTTTTGTCCAAGAACGCACCGGTCGCGACGCGTATTGCATCACCTAGTCGTGATCCACCGCGAGCGACGTCCTCTGGGCCGACATTGCGAAGTCGTTGTCGAAAGTCTTCGTAGTGATTGGTGAGCGGAATTTTTTGGCGCACCTCGCCCGAGAACAAAATCAGACCGACGCGGTCACCTTGCATTTCATCAATCGCGTCACTGATCTGCTGCTTGGCACGCTGCAATCGATTCGGACTGACGTCCTCGGCAAGCATGCTGCGTGATACATCCAAGACAAACATGACTTCGATGCCTTTTTGAGGCACTTCGCGCCATACCTTGCCCCACCGTATATCGACTAATGCGATGACCAGCATCACCATCGATGCGAGTGTCAAAAAACTCGCGATCCCGACACGCGACAGGTTCATGTCGACCAGGCGTTTCGCGAGATCGTACGGCTGGGCAAAGCGACGCAGTGCACGACGGTTGCGGACCGCGGCATAGATGCCCAGCAGCGCGCATGCCAGGATCGCCCATAGCCAATACAGTTGCAAAGGTTGCCCGATTTGCATGTCGTTCATGTTTCTTTCAAACCCAATCGAACCGTACTCATCGGAAACCAACTCTACGTCGCCAGCTGTCGCAGTGCCGTTCGCGATAGAACAAAACTGGCCAGCAGCAAGCACAAGGCAACCAGCACAATTGGCGGCATACGAATGCCCGCCAGCGTGACAGCCTGTACCGCCAATTCGCGATAGTCGACGTATGTGTCCGTTTCGACTTTCGTTTTTTCAAGCTGGTCGATTTCGCGGTAAATCGATTCCAACGAATTGGTGTCGGTGGCGCGGAAGTAACGACCACCACTCGTTTCGGCGATTTTCTTTAGCGTCGGTTCATCTATGTTGACCTCCATCCATTGCATTTGGGGCCGCCCCGTGAACGGTGACCGGCCGGGCACCGGCGCGCGGCCTTTGGTGCCGACGCCGATCGTATAGATTTTGATGCCCAGCGTTGTCGCCAGTTCGGCCGCCCGAACGGGATCAACATCGCCCGCTGTGTTCTCTCCATCGGTCAGCAAAATGATGACCTTGCTTTTGACCTTTTCGTCGGTGCGTTTGTCCAGCGAGTCAAGTTTTTCGACGGCAAGACTGATTGCATCTCCGATCGCCGTTCCATCCTCTTGTCGGCGATTGACGATTTGGACCGTTTGCAGCTGTGCGGTCAAGAATCCATGGTCCAGCGTGGGCGGCGTCATGGCATCGGCATAGCGTGCAAACGCGATCAGTCCGACCAGGTCGCTGACGCGCCCCTGCAACGGCCCGGTTTCCGAATCCGTCTGTGTCGAATCGTCGACCGTGTACCGCTGGCTTTGGTCACCGGCAACGAATCGTCCGGCAACATTCTTGATGGCGGTTAATCGATCCACGTTGGTGCCATCGAGACGGAAATCCATGGCCGTCATACTGCTGCTGCGGTCGACCACCATTTCGATCGCGATCCCTTCGCTGTGGATCAAGGTTTGTTCGCGGCCTTCGCGAGGCCGGGCCATGGCAATGATCATCAAAGTCAACGCGGTCAACGACATTGCGACCGGCAACCAGGTGATTCGTTGACGCCAAGTCGGCGAGACGTTCAGGCCCTGGATTGCCGAACTGAACGGAATCGATTGGCTCTCGCCACGCCGAAGCATCCGCCACCCCAATAACGGGATCAGCAACAGTGCCAACAGGAACGCGGGATGTTCAAACATCAGGCGGCCCCTTTGTGTTTCAATTGAACAGGCGGATACGTTTCGGTGATGAAATCTCGCAGTATGTCGCACGAGGAATCAATCGAATCGAGCGTCGATGTGCCAGCGAAACGAGCTTGGTCGGCTTGTTCGAGAATGACCCGAATCGCTTGTGTCTGGTCGTCGCTGACTCGATCGATCGACCGGAGTGCAGCCAATATTTCGGTGCTGGACATCGAACCGGCGTCGATCGAGAACCTTTCGGTGACGTACTGGCGAAGCACGTCCACCAGTTGGGAATGCAGTCGATGATTTTGATCGACCGTGTGATCGCCGCGGCGGCGGATGGCGGCGATCTCGCGTTTCGCCCAGACGTCCAGCGGCAACTGGCGGCGTTTGCGTCGAATCCGCCACACCCAAAAAAACAACAGGCCGGAAAGGGCCGCGGTCGCGATCCACACGACGCTGGCGATCGATGTGCGGCTGGATGATTGATCGGGATCGACGGGGCCTTTGATTTCCCGAATCTGCGTGATGTCAGACGATTCCGATTCAGGCAAAACGCTTTGCACCACCAATTCGATCGGTTCGATGCGGATGATTCCGTTGGTTGCCGGTTCAGGCAGGTCGTATTGAATTAGAATTTCGGGTGTCTTTTGGGTGCCGGTTTCTAGCGATTCAATTTCCAGCGTCATCGTCCACCGACGCCGACTTGATTGTCCGTCCAGTGGTATCGCGCTCCATTGATCCGCGGTGATGACATCGAACGATCCCAACTGATCGGTCACTTCTGGAAAGCGGATGGATGACCCGACCGGTGCGTCCACGTGAATCGTCAACTTGGCAGATTCGGCAATCAAGACCGACGCCTTTTCGAGTTCCACGATCGCCACGACCGGACCGTCGACATAACGCCGCTCGGTCGGTGGCACCGCCGACGATGGACCTTGTGCGGAGAGGGCAAGTGATTGGATCACCATCCAGAAAAACAGCGCCGCCTGCGTCAAGGTTGTGCGATGAAGACTCATCGGCGCACCTCGCGATCATGAAAATACTTTTGCAGCGGCGCGACAAAGTCCTCGCCAGTTCGAAAGTGAATCGGCGCCATTCGCATGCGACGCAACAACATGTCTCGTGACGCGGCACGCTGACGCATGAACGATTCATAGGCAATCCGGTGACGGCGGCTCGCGGTGTCCAGTTCGACCACTTGATCGGTTTCGGGATCTCGTAAACGAATCAGGCCGACGTTTGGCATTTCAAATTCACGTTGATCGTCGATCACCATTGGAATGATGTCATGCCGTTGACGAGCAATCTTCATCGACCGCTGGAAATCCGAATCCTGAAAATCACTGACGACGAAGACCACCGACCGGCGAGATGCCGTTCGATTTAGGTGATCGAGTGCTTCGCTTAACCGTGTGCCCGTCCCGACACTTTCGTGATAAAGCAATTCGCGTATCAATCGCAGCACATGTCGAGTGCCTTTGCGGGGCGGTATCGATTTCTCGACCCGGTCGGTGAACATGGTCAGACCGACCTTGTCGTTGTTCTTGATCGCCGAAAACGCCAGCGTCGCACTCAGTTCGGTCAGCAGCTCTCGTTTGGTCTGGTGATGAGTTCCCAGATTCTGGGACGCACTGACATCCACCAATAGCATCACGGCAAGCTCACGCTCTTCGCGGAACAATTTGATGAACGGTTCGCCGCTGCGTGCGGTGACATTCCAATCAATCGATCGAACGTCGTCGCCCGCTTGATAGGGGCGGACCTCTTCGAATTCGATCCCGCTGCCCTTGAATGCCGAATGCCAACCGCCGGCGAGCAACTGGTCGACGATGTGCGACGTGTTGATCTGGATTCGCCGAATCTTTCGCATCATTTCGACGGGAATCATCAGCAGATTTCCTCACGCGTTTGCGTCGCGGTCAAAGGGTGGATCGGTTTGGTTTGGGGGTGCAGCATCGCACTGAGTCACCTCCCCCCAGAATTCTCAGCGTCTAGGAAACACTTGACGCTGTGGTCAATGTCGACTTGCAAGCTGTTTTCAACGTGAAACCTGCTCTGGACGAGCAGGGATGGCTTAACGTTTAGGGTTTCTAAAGCTCAAGGAACGGGGACCGTCCGCAGGATTTGGCCGACCAAGTCGTCCGCAGTGGTTTCCTCCGCTTCGGCCTCGTAGGTGACGATCACGCGATGACGAAGGACATCCAGTGCAATGTTCTTGACGTCTTCGGGGATCACGTATCCGCGACCGTCGAAAAAGGCGTTCGCTTTGGCGGCCAGTGTCAGGCTGATCGTGGCACGAGGGGACGCGCCGAACTGAATCAGTTCGTGAAGCGGTAAGTTGTATGCTTGCGGCTGACGTGTCGCCATGACCAGATCAACGACGTATTCTTTCAAGCGTTGGTCCACAAAGATTTCGTCGACCAATTCACGGGCCGTCATGATTTCGTCCGGGCTGGTGGTCGCCTGGACTTCGATTTTGCTCTTGGTCGTCGACATTCGATCGAGGATTTGCAGTTCTTGGTCGCGGTTCGGATAGTCGACCAGAACTTTCATCATAAAGCGATCCATTTGCGCTTCGGGCAACGGATACGTGCCTTCTTGCTCGATGGGGTTCTGTGTCGCCATCACCAGGAAGGGTTCGCTCAGGGGATACGTCTCGGATCCGATCGTGACTTGGCGTTCCTGCATCGCTTCCAGCAATGCGCTTTGCACTTTCGCCGGCGCGCGATTGATCTCGTCGGCCAGAATCAGATTGGCAAAGATTGGTCCTTTCTGAACCACAAACGCTTGATCTTGAGGACGATAGACCAGGGTTCCGATCAGGTCGGCCGGCAACAGGTCCGGCGTGAACTGTAGACGTTGAAATCCGGTATTGATGCCCTTGGCTAAACAGGCAACCGCTGTCGTCTTGGCCAAGCCGGGCACCCCTTCGATCAGCAAGTGACCACCGGCAAGCAGCCCGATCAACATGCGGTGCAGCAGGTTCTCTTGACCCACGATGGTGCGACCGACCTCGCTCAAGAGCCGACGAAATGGTTCGCTTCCTTGACGGATGCGTTCGTTCAGGGCTTCCATGTCGGCGGGAGCCGGTTGACTAGCCAGATTCATTCAGTGACGCGACGGAGTATGAGAACGGGGTGAGCTAACGGAGCGAGATGGCGTCTTGCAGAGGACGCAGTACCGAACCGACCAAGTATTCATCGACCATATCACGACACAGTGCGGCTAGTCGAGTGAACTCACCCACATAACTTTCATCGCTGCCAAGACTCTCGTACCGGCGCACGGTCAAGTAGACGCTGATTTGGTCGTCCGTGAATTCCCCAGTACGGATTTGATAGGCGTTGGTTCGCGTCTCAAAGCTGACGCGACATTGCGTGCGACAGTCTTCATCGAGTGCAACTTGAATGGCAGGTTCGTTCGACAGCAGTTTGCTCTGCGGAACCTGAGTCAGGCGTTCCAGGGCCGGTGCCACGCCAATGACCTCGGCCAAAATCTCGTTGTGGTTGCCGCGATAAGCGAAATCGAAACCCATCATCACGCTTAGCGATTCGCAATCCAGCGGCGTAACGGACAGCTCATAGGGAACCGAATCTAAAACACTGCGATGTTGCTCGAAGGCCGCATCGACGTCGTCAGGATTCACGCAGCCACTGTTGACACGCTTGGGTTCGATGGATACCCAGCGGTAGGCGCCCGCATCTTTCTCTTCCTCTAAGACAAACTCCGTCCCATTTTCACGAGAGTAAAAATTGCTCATTTTAGGATAACGTCGACGCATCTGCTCGAAATAATGCATCAATGACTCGCGTCCACTGGGCAGGTCCATTTCGGTCGCCAAGTTCATGTTGATGTAAAAATCATCGCTGAAAGCGCCGTATTCGCTCATGCAAATCCTCCTTTGTTAGTGCGGCAATCCCGCACGCGTGCCGGGTCGTTCTCATTATAGGCAGGTCGAACAAGACCTTACACCGTCCCGACACGCCGTTTTCAGGGCACAAGTGCCGCGTTTTGCCCGCATGGGGGCAATGTTTTCGCTACTCGGCCGACGTAGGGGCGCTTCGGTCACTTTCTCGGCACCTTGATCGGGTGGCCGAATTCACGCCGCTTACCAGACTCGCGCCGCTTGCCACTTTGACATGCGTGCAACCGATCGCCGAGTGATTTCGCGCACCGGGCGGCCCCACTCGGATGCATCCATTCCCGACAAGTCCAGCGTGGTTGCGTCCAGTTTGGTCGCGTCCAGTTTGGTGGTATCCAGCGCGGGCAACAACCGCGATACGATCGAGACGGACCTGCTAATGCGGTAGTTCGCCGTAGTCTGAAAATTCCGTCGCGGTCACGTGCAGGACTTCGCCGTCGGCCCGTACCAGATAGCCGCCGGACCCAGGTGTCCGTGCTTCAAAGGCCAGCAAGTATTTCAGTCGCTCGCTGGGTTCATCGGGATACTTTCCGCCCCAGATCACGACGATCTCGCCTTCTCGCACTCGCGCGATTGCTTCATCGGCGACCCCTTGATCGCCGATCATTTTCGGCACGTTTGCCATGGCGGGCGATTCTAAGTCTTTGACAAAATCGGCAAGCTGGTCCGTGTCGGTCGGCCCCGCTGCGTTTTGGTCTAGGAACGCGTCGTACCCCGCGTGAATGTATTGCAAGCAGGCTTTTCGCATGAGAATGCGGTTCGCACTGCCGTCATCGCACCCGCTTGCCGCTGCGAGGCATGCTGCAACCAGCATCAGTGGCACTAGGTGTCTAAGGGGCTTTCGGTGCACGCTTGGTTCTCCCGTCGCTGGCCTGCTTGATCGGTGGATCGCCGCACAGCGGGTGTCAATTCGCATCGTTTCTACGATGATCGCCTTTGGGCTGTTGCCAGCCTACAATGGGGCCTGGATGGATTTTCAGGCGTCCCACTGCGGTTTGACTGTGCTCTGACTGTGCTTTGATGGCCCTACTGGGCGTCGATTTGATTCTCGGCGGCGGACCATTGTGGCTGCGACAAGCACCAACGATCCAGTTCTACCGCTGGCGACTAAGATAGAGCGGCACACGAGCGTTCGGTACCATCCTCCCTGATATTTGCCGGATCACGTTTTCACCGGCTCGACATAACCCTACTTCAGCCTGCTGTTCCCTCCAGCACAGCGAGCCCGAATCCCTTTTCTCATCGGAACAAACGCCCTTGCCATCATCGAACATGCCTGACGATGCTGCGCCTGATGATGGGTTCTCCGATCATGTTTCCGGTGACCGTGATGCTGCTGGCGACAGTGATGCCTCGAGCGACAGTGATGCCTCGAGCGACGGTGATGCTTCTGGCAATGGTGCGGAACGACCCGAACACGTCGATGACAAGTCTCATCGCCGCGCAAACTCGATGGCTGATTCCCGCGACGACTCAGGTGTGATGCGCGGGCAACGTGGCGGACGACTCGATGGCGGTCCACGGGGCAGCAGACGAGTTGGCAGCGGACGGGTGGGCAGTGCGAGATTGGGCAGTGCAGGATTGGGCAGTGGGCCACGTCAACCGAGACTCAAGAAACAAGGCCGGACCACGCCGCTGGTCTCGCGACTGATTGGTTTGGAGACGGAGTACGCGACGTTGGTCGCGGACAACGAGGGGCTTTCTCGTGACGACCTGCCTTCGTCACAATTGGTGTATATGCAATTGTGCGAGGCGATTCGACGCGATCAGCCGACCGTCGCCGGTCTGTACGATCATGATCAAATGTTTTTGGCCAACGGCGGTGCGGTGACGTTCGAATCGCATCCGTCGTTGCACGCGTTGCCCGGCGGATTGATTGAAGTCGCTACGCCCGAGGTTCGCAGCCCCGAGGAACTGTTGACCTGTCAGCGTTCGATCGATGGTCTCGTTGCGGACGCCGCCGCCGACATCGGGCTGACGGTGGACTTACGGATTCTCAAGAACAGTTCTGACGCACTCGGGCATGTTTATGGTTGCCACGAAAACTACGAGGCCGACGTGGCCAGCGGTTTGTGGTTGGTGATCTATCGGGCTTTCGTCTGTCTGTTATGGCTGATGCAGATCGTCAGCCTGCTGGTTTCGCTGCCGCTGCTGGCGGTCATCTTTTCCGTTGTCTTCCTCGTGCGTTTGGTCAAAGGCGGTTTCTGGACGTTGGCGAAAGAGCCCAACGATCTGTTTCAGTTGGTACCGTCATGGGTCACACAAATGATGATCCAGATGCTGCGTCTGGTGCACCTGCCCACGGTCGCGGTGCTGCGGTTTGTGGCCCGCCACGTTGCTTTTCGCGAACAGCGTAAACACCTGACGGCCATGTTGATCTCGCGTGTCGCAATTTGTGGCAGTGGCGAAATCGATAGTAACGGTTGTTATCGCATGAGCGCGAAAGCGATGTCGATCGATTCGGTCGCCGACATGGGTGGATTCCGAGGCGAACGCCCGATCTTTGTCTATGGACATTGGCTCGGTCAATTTTGCGCCAAGTCGTTCATGTCGTTGGCATCGACGCGGCAAATGTTCCGAAAAAAGCAGCGACTGCAAATCGGATTATCGGATTCGAATTTGGCCGATATGGCCGAGTATGTCAAAGTCGGCTCGGTGTCGCTGTTGCTTGACATGATTGAATCGGGCGCGACCGAAAACTTGCCGATCGTGCGCCGGCCGGTTGAGTCGCTTCATCGGTTGACTCGCGACTGGGATTTGATTGCCACGGTGCCTACCAACCGCGGCGAGATGTCGGCAATCGATCTCCAGCGAGCCTATCTAAAGGCCGCCGAAAAATTTGTTCACAACACACCGAACAATTGGCGAGGTGAATCGCCGTTGGTCCTTTCGCGCTGGCGCGAACTTGTCGATTCGGTTTCCGCATTCCGGCGTGACGCCAACGATACCGGTCCATCCATCGGTCGTGTGGATTGGTTGACAAAGCGTTGGATGATCGACCAGCTTGGCTCACGAGCCGATTGGGCGGCGCGCAAGAAGATCGACTTGCGGTATCACGAACTTTCCATTGACGGTTATTTTTGGCAGCTGCTGCAGACTTATCCCGAGCTTTGTATCGTCGACCAAGATCAGGTAAGCCGTCGCCGTCGCTCGCCGCCACCGAGTTCGCCGGCCGCCCGACGCGGGTGGTTGATACGCGAGTTTGCGAATTCCGACGAACGACTGCAGGCGGAATGGTCACACGCGATGATCGGGCGAGGCCGAAATCGTCGCCGAGTCGACTTTGCCGATACCGCTCGACATTAGCGGTGGTGCGGCCTGTGGCTTAGGTTTGATCTTCTTTGGGGGCGTTGACGAGTGTGCCAGACTTTTGCGACACTTCGCGTTCTGCAAATGCACCCCACACACCAGCGGCCGTGGCGGAACTGGCAGACGCGCTAGGTTGAGGGCCTAGTGGGAGTTAATCCCGTGGAGGTTC